>OLNF01000019.1_pt1 | contig 97840 bp, 139 predicted proteins | sample 1673061 | NCBI WGS metagenome assembly OLNF01 (sample SAMEA3136751, study PRJEB25190) | human gut metagenome
CGAACTTATGAAACCGACAATCGAACAAAAACAAAAAATCAAAAAGGAGAAAATATAGAATCTCTCATAGATAGATTTAAAGAACATCCTGAAGTTGGTATTCCTCTATATGGAAGCCTAGTTAATACTGTAACTCGTGGTGCGAGGTTGAAGAAATTTTACTTGCGGTCAGCTGCCACCGGGGTCGGGAAAGCAATTCCTAATGAAACAATGATTCCTACACCTATTGGATGGAGACAAGTAAAAGATATAAAAGAGGGCGATTATCTTTTTGGACAAGATGGAAAACCTACAAAAGTTTTAAAGATTTACCCACAAGAAAAAGAAAAAGAAAAATGGAAGATTACTTTTTCTGATGGGAGAGAAGCTTTTTGTTGCGGTGAACATCTTTGGGAGTATCGTTATTATAGTCATAGAGGTTTTAGTTATAGAGTAGAAGATATTCAAACTATTTACAATAGAACTTTAAAATTAAAAAATGGTTTAAAAAACAGTGATGGAAAAGGATATAGATTCCATATAAAAGTAAATGAGCCTGTAGAATATGCTCAAAAGAATTTTTCTTTACCACCTTATGTTATGGGAGCTTTTTTAGGAGATGGAAGTTTCCGGTATAATGAAACTAATAAAGCTTTAACTTTTTCTACAAAAGATGAAGAGATTCTTGAATATATCTTAAAAGATATAGGAGAAGATGATTTTATTTATAAAAAAAGCTCTGATTTTAATTATAATTATACTTTTAAAAATAAAAAAGAATTAAAGCATAATATTTGGGTTGAAGAATTTTTAAAAGATTATCCTGACTTATGGAATCAAAAATCAGAAACAAAGTTTATCCCTAGAGATTATCTCTTAGGCAGCATAGAACAGAGATATGAATTATTACAAGGATTAATGGATACTGATGGAACAATAGATGAAAAAGGACGAACTTCTTTTACAACAGTTAGTCCTTATTTAAGAGATAATATTATTGAACTCTGTAGAAGCTTAGGCTTTATAGTTAATTTTATTGTTGATAAGAGAAAAGAAAAATATACTACAGGTGAATGTTATGTTATAAAAATACAATGTAAAAAAGCATTAAAACCAAAACTTTTTAAATTAAAAAGAAAAAAAGATAAAGCAATATCGTATGTAAATAATGGAAAAAGAGAGGAGTTTAAAGATCATTTAGCAATAACTAATATAGAAAAGACAAACGATAAAACAGAAATGACTTGTTTTACTGTTGATGATAAAGACCATTTATTTTTAATGAATGACTTTATTGTAACTCATAATACAAGAGCAATGATCGCGGATGTGTGCTATATAGGGTGCGAAGAAATTTATGATGAACGTTTTGGCTGGATAAGAACAGGACCTGGACAGCCTGTATTATATATATCGACAGAAATGGAACTCGAAGAAGTTCAAACAATGATGATTGCTTTTTTATCTAATGTAAATGAAGAGCATATATTAAATGGAGAATTATCTGAAGAAGAAGAAGAGAGATGTAGAAAAGCTGTTGAGCTTTTAAAGAAAGCTCCGATATATATAGAGGAACTTCCAGACTTTTCTCTTCAAGACGTCGAGAATACTATAAAGCGTAACATCAGGGATAACGGAGTCAGATACGCGTTTCATGATTATATTCATTCCAGTCTAAAGATTCTCGAGGAGGTGTCCCGGAAATCTAATGGGGTAAAATTAAGAGAAGATAATATTCTATTTATGTTATCAACAAAAATGAAAGATATTTGTAATAAATATGGAGTTTTTATTTTATCAGCAACTCAGCTTTCTGGCGAGTTTAATGAATCAAAAACTCCAGACCAAAGTTTTCTGAGAGGTATGTAAAAGTGCCTTAACATATCTTATCTTGTTTTATTAACAAGGGTTTATTTTTAAACAATAAGCTAACGGGGAAGTCTTTAAATCAAAGATAATCCCGTCTCATACTTTTTTATAAAAATATTATTTTCCTAAAAAAAGAAAGAAAGAAGGTGAAAGAAATTAATGGGATGCATTTATTAGTATATTAATAAAAAAAATGGACATATGTATATTGGATTAACTTCTAATTTAAGAAGAAGACATAGTGACCATCTTAGTGCTTCAAGAAATCCTAAAAATAGAGATTATAATTTACCTATCCATAGAGCTTTAAGAAAATATGGAGAAGAAAATTTTGAATTAAATATCTTAGAAGATAATATTGAAGACAAAGAAGAACTAAAAGAAAAAGAAATTTATTGGATAAAATTTTATAATACATATGAGGATAGGCAACATTATAATGAAACACCAGGAGGAGATTTGCCTGGTAAAAATACTATTCATAAAGGAGAAGATCATGGAAGAGCTGTTTTAACAGAAGAAGAAGTGATATATTGCAGAAAAGCTTATCAGGAGGGACAAAGAAGCCGAACTGTATATAACGAAAAATTTTCTGAAAAAATGTCTTATAGTGGTTTTCTAAGAATGTGGCATGGAGATAGTTGGAAACATGTTATGCCAGAGGTTTTTGAAAATAATCCTCATAGAGGCAAATATACAGCGAAGGATAGAGATATATTGGTTGCTTTATTTCAAGAAAGCGGATTAAGTTTAAGTGCTTTTAGTAAAAGCGAAGAATGTTCTGTAGGATATGGAACAATTTATAAAATGGTTCACAATCCTGAATTTTATGAAGGAAAATAATAAAAAATAAAAAAGTGCGGGCTATCGACTATTCCTTAAGTTGAAATGCTGGGAAGTACCGGTGTTATTAATACACACTCAAATTTTAGGAAACGAAGTTTGTTAAATGGGGAAAGAGATATGGTAATTTTAGTATTATTAAAATATAGTCAGTGCCTATGGTGACATAGGAACAACATGGCGAAGAGCATCGCGGACAAGGTGGATGTGGGCGAGCTTATGCTTCGCGTCTCTGATGACGATTTAGTCGCGTTAGATCCAATACTCAGTTCGCAAGTATTTGATACTCCAAATTTAAAAATATCCGTTTACAAAAATAGACGAGGACGTTATAAAGGAGTTTATTTATGGTGTAAAGCTGATTTGGGAGTTTGTAGAATACAGCCTATGTTTTGTACCACATGGGGTTATGAAATGGTAAGTATAGATGATATTAGAATAAGTTTAGAAGAGCCAAGTGCTTTTGAAGAAAAAGAGGTTATTTAAAATGAAAATAATAATAAGAGAAAGACAGCATGGAAAAACTTTTGGTTTAGTTAAAGAAATTCTTGAACGAAATAATGATAACGATATTTTATTTGTAAAGACATCTAAACAAATTGATCATATAAAAAATATGATTAAATTTAATGATGAGTTAAAAAATATAATTGTAAAAAATAACAATATAGAAGATTTTCCTACTTTAAAAAAATATATAAATGATTTTTGTGACAATAAAGTAAAACCTTTTTGTGATTATATTGATAAATACATATATAACAGAGGATGTAATTGTTTTATAGATGAAATAGGATTGTGTCTTCCTAATTGTAAAACAATAACTTTTACTCCTCCAAAAGAAGAAGATATTGAAGTAAAGAATAAAGATGATATTCTTGATTTAATAAAAATTATAAGAAAAGGCTATTATGGTAATTATCATGATATGAACTCTGTTTCTTTTGAAATTGGAGAATTACTTGTGAAAATAGAGGAGGAGTTAAATAAATAATATGGATACAATTATAAAAGTAGATATAGAAACAATTAAAAAAAGAATAGCGCTTTCTACAAACTTAGAAAATCCAAGAATTATTATGTCAGAGAATACTTTATATGCTTTAATGGATGGCGGATTCTTTGATGATGTCTCTATAGAAGATAATAAAGGAAGAGCTGTTTATTATTTATATGGTTTAAATGTAGCATTAGATAATTCAATTCCGTTTGGAGGATTTATGGTGAAATAATATATGTTAAACTACAATAAGCAAGATGTGCGAAATTGCATGACAGAAGATGATATCTTTGAATTGTTTGAAGATTTAGGTGGAGAACCTGAAAAAACAGATTTTGGTTTAATATCAACTACAATTTGTCATAATATGCCAAGAGAAGGAAGTCGTAAGCTTTGGTTTTATTTTAATACTGGATTGTGCAGATGTTATACTGGTTGCGATGAACCTCTTTTTGACATATTTGACTTAGTGCGGAAGGCAAGAAAAATTCAATTTAATGAAGATATGGATTTAAATGCGGCAGTTCGGTATGTTGCCGCACGAATCGGGTTTCAAGGAACTGAAAGCGAGGATCCCGCACTACAATTAGATGATTGGAAATTTTTAAACAATTATGAAAGAATAGAAGAATTAAATCCTTTTAGAAGTAAAATTGAATTAAAAGATTATGATAAAAGGATTTTAAATTCTTTTAACTATAAAGTTAAAATACAACCCTGGTTAGATGATAATATATCACAAGATATTCTTAAAGCTAATCAAATAGGATATTATGCAGGAAATAGCCAGATAACAATTCCGCACTTTGATGTAGAAAATAGATTAATTGGTATTAGAGGAAGAACTTTGATTCAAGAGGAAGGAGAAAGATATGGAAAATACAGACCTTTAAAATTAAATGATACATTATATAATCACCCTCTTGGATTAAATTTATATAATTTGAATAATAGTAAAAAAAATATCTCTCTAATGAAAAAAGCAATTATTGTAGAATCAGAAAAATCTTGCTTACAATATCAAACAATGTTTGGTAGAGATGTAGATATTACTGTAGCTTGTTGTGGTTCAAATATTTCTTCTTTTCAAATCCAGTTGCTTTTGGAATTAGGAGTAGAGGAAATAGTGATAGGTTTTGATAGACAGTTTCAAAAAATTGGAGATAAAGAATTTATACAGCTAAAAAAACATTTATTAAAATTAAATGATAAATTTAGTAAAGATGCTATTATTAGTTTTATTTTTGATAAAAATAAAATTACAAAGTATAAATCAAGTCCAACAGATGAGGGAAAAGAAAAGTTTTTAAAATTATACAATGAAAGGATAATTATATAGAATGGAATATAAATTAATTAACAAAGACGCTGAAAAAGAAAAAATAAATCTTGATAGAATATTTTCCAACAGATAGATAGATGAAAGTTATTTGCGGACGTCCGTTCAAGACATTCTTAGCCCAGATCTATTCGACAATATGCTAGAGGGTGCGCAAATGTTAATTAGACACTTACAGATGGGATCTAGGATATTTTTGCAAGTGGACTGCGATTGCGACGGATATTTGAGCGCGGCAATTCTTATCAACTATCTGCATAGGTTTGCTCCTGTTACCGTGGAAAATAATTTGACATACAGGCTACATGAAGATAAAACGCACGGGATAATTCTTGACACGATCCCGCAAAATACAAAATTAGTTATAGTCCCAGATGCCGGAAGTAATCAAAATGAAGAACATCATTTATTAAAAGAAAAAGGGATAGATGTTTTAGTTTTAGACCATCATTTAATAGATGAAGAACTTTCTAAAGATGCTTGTATAATAAATAATCAAACATGTGAATATCCAAATAAAACTTTGTGCGGAGCTGGGGTTGTTTATAAATTTTGTTGTTACTTAGATGAAAAGTTAGGTTTAAATTATGCAAATGATTTTCTTGATTTAGTAGCTGTAGCTTTAGTTACAGATATGATGGATTTAAGAAATAAAGAAACTAAAGAATTAATGAGTTTAGGAATTAAATCTATTAAAAATCCTTTTCTTTATGAAATGATAAATAAACAAGATTATCAAATAAACATTAAAAACCCTGGGTTAAATCCGCACACAATAGGTTTTTATATTGGACCTTTTGTTAATGCAATGACTCGTTCAGGCACTCTAAAAGAGAAAACTTTAATGTTTGAATCTATGTTAGAGTATAAAGCTTATGAACAAATTCAATCTGAAAAAAGAGGAGCTTTTGCGGGACAGACAGCCGCACGAGTTTCTGAAGCTATTAGAGTAGCTACTAATGTTAAAAATAGACAAGATACAATTGTTAAAAAAGATAAAGAAATAATAGATGCTATTATTAAAGAGAAACATCTTTTGGAAAATGATAAAATATTAGTTGTAAAACTTGATAAAGAATATGAAGTAGATAAAAATATAGTTGGATTAGTTGCTAATAAAATGGCAAATGAATATCAAAGACCTACTTTACTATTAAATCAAGTGGAAAATAGTTGGAGAGGGTCTGGTAGAAACCCAGGTTTTAGTAAAATAACTTCTTTAAGAGATTATTTATTAAGAACAAATTTAGTTGAGTATTGTTCTGGGCATGATTCTGCCTTCGGACTGGGGATTAAAGATTCTGATTTCGAGGAGTTTATGAATCATACTAATGAAGATTTAAAAAATATAAACCTTAATTTAAGTTATCATGTAGACTTTATTATAAAAGAAAGAGATTTAGGAAGTCAATTAGATGATATAATAAAAATTGCAGAATTAGAGAATATATGGGGTCAAGAAATTCCTAAGCCTTTAATTGCGGTTGAGGGTATTAATTTATCTGAATCTGATGTGCAGTTTATGGGAAAGGGAGTTTGCAAGATAGTTACTTCTAACATTACTTTTATTTCTTTTGGAATGGAAGAAGAAGAGTATGAAAGACTTTTAGAAGTTCCTAAATATCAAGTTATGAATTTAGTAGGATATTGTAAAAAGAATGAATGGAATGGTTTTACAACAGCGCAGATAGAGATAGTAGATTATGATTTTAGTGTTATGTTTTAATAATCTGGTTTATTGGCGCGATTGCGAAGGTCTTTACCGTGTTCCAAAACTAAAAAAGACCTTCAAATTTTTAAATACAAAAACTAGATTTTTAATTTTTTCCATAAAGAAAGGAGGAAGTAAAACTTTATGCAACTTACAAGAAAGCAAGAGGAAGGATATCATACAGCAATAAAAAACTTTCATAATAAAGAACCTTACACTTGCATAGCTGGGTATGCCGGAACGGGAAAAGCTCAACCTATTGATACATTAATTCCTACTCCAGAAGGAGTAAAGAAAATGGGCGATATAAAAGAAGGAGATTATATTTTTGATAAAGACGGGAAGCCAACAAAAGTTTTAAAGATATTTCCACAGGGAGAGATTGATTGCTATAAAATAACTTTAAAAGATGGGCGAGAAAGTTTTTGTGGAGAAGAACATTTATGGAGTTATTATATAACTAAAAATAGATTAAAACAAAAAACCACTTTAGAATTAATGGAAAGTGGTTTAAAAGATTCTAATAGTTGTTATAAATTTAAAATACCTGTAAACAAACCAGTTGAATATTCTAAAAAAGATTTTTCAATACATCCTTATATGATAGGAGCTTTTCTAGGTGATGGATGCTGTAAACAGAGATATTTAACCATTTCTTCTGAAAATGAAGAAATTCCTAATATAATTGGAAAACTTATTGATGCAACTCCAATTAAAAATTCTGATAAAAACTATAATTGGACTTTTGAATGGAATACTAAGACTTTAAAAGTAGAGTGGACAGGTGGAAATGGTGCTCAAAGAGAAACAATAAGAACCAAACCTAAAACTGAAGACTATTTTTTACAATACGAAGATTGTTTAATGGTTAAAGCTGATTTAAAAAAAATTCCAGAAGAATATAAATATGGCAGCATAGAACAAAGATATGAACTATTACAAGGTTTAATGGATACTGATGGCAGCATAGGCGCAAAAGATGGACATAGATATAATATGAGATTCACTTCTATAAGCATTCAGTTAATAAAAGATATTCAAGATATTCTCTGGGGTCTGGGATACTCTAGCACAATAATTAAAGATAAAAGAGCTAAAAAATATACTTCTACAGGTATTTGTTATGGTTTAAATATTAATATCCCAAATGAAGAAAAGTATAAATTTTTTAAGCTATCCAGAAAAAAAGAAATAGCAGAAGAAGCAAAAAATTATCATAAAAGAAAAGATTATACTAAAGTTGCAATTACTTCTATTGAAAAAATGCCTTATAAAAAAGAAATGGTTTGTTTTTATGTAGATAATGAAGAACACTTATATCTTACTAATGATTATATAGTAACTCATAATACCACATTAGTGAATTTCATCATCAGCGCATTAGAACTTGACCCAGAGAAAGAGGTATGTTTCTGTGCGGCAACTGGTAAAGCTGCAAAAGTACTCCAGGAGAAAGGAAATTCTAATGCTAAAACAGCACATAAACTTTTATATGATTATGCACCTATTATTAGCACAGGCGGATATAGTAGAGTACCTCGCTGGCCTGGAGATCCCAAAGGACCATCTGGATACAAATTAGTTGTTGTAGACGAGGTTTCTATGCTTCCAGACTACATGTGGAATCTTCTTCTTAGCCACGATGTTCCGGTCATAGCCCTGGGTGATCCTTATCAAATGCCAGCTGTGATGGCGAAAGATAGCGGGGTATTAGATCATCCGCACGTGTTTCTTGACGAAGTAATGCGGCAAGCGCAAGATAGTGAGATAATAAGAATGTCTATGTTTATTCGCAGTGGAAGACCTTTAAGTGAATATAAGGCAGACAATGAACAAGTTCAAGTTTTCAGTCAAAATGAATTGTCTTCTGGAATGTTGACTTGGGCAGATCAAATTCTTTGTGCTAAAAATAAAACTCGTTTAAATCTTAATTTAAAAGTACGGGAATTATTAGGGTATTCAGAAGAACCTGCTACTGGTGATAGAGTTATTTGTTTAGATAATCATTGGAAGTTTTTAGATAATAAGGGTGAATCTCCATTGGTAAATGGAAGTATTGGAGAAATAAAAGTTAAAGATGTTAAAACAGTTTTTTATCCATATAAAGCTTGTAGAAGACCAGTTAAAATAGTTCTTTGTAGTTTTACATCAGACTCAGGAGAAGTGTATCCTCATATGGCTTTAGATTATCAAGCTTTATTAACAGGGAAAAAGTTTTTAACACCAAAAGAGGAGTTTGATTTATTTAATTTAGGAGCTAAAACAAGGGGAAATCCTGTTCCAATGAATTTTGCATTTGCTCGCGCTGTAACAACGCATAAAGCTCAAGGTAGTGAATGGAAAAGAGTTCTGGTTATAGAAGAAAATTTCCCGTTTGGTAAGGTTGAACATTCTAGGTGGGTATACACAGCGGCGACAAGGTCCTCGGAAAAATTAGTCATGATAAAAAAATAATTAAAAAAGGAGAAAAAAATGAAATATATGGGTAGTAAAAATAGAATAGCTAAATATATAGTGCCTATTTTACAAAAAGCAATAGATGAAAATAAAATAGATTCTTTTTACGATATATTCTGCGGAGGATGCAACATTATTGATAAGATAGAATGTGAAAACCTTTATGCTTTTGATAAAAAAGACACTTTAATAGCTTTGCTTGAACAGGCAAAAAATGATTTTTTACAGGTTCGTTCAGTGCCACCAACTAAAGAAGAGTGGAATAAAGCTAAAGATTATGTAAAAAAGGGAATAAAGCCAAAAGACATAACGCTTGCGGAAATCGGTGCTATAGAATTTTTTGCTAGCTATGGCGCAAGAGGTTTTCCAGGCGGTCTTGCAAAGAACGTGCATGGAAGAGATTATTATAAAGAAGCATACGACAATTTAAAAGCTCAATCTTCTGCTTTTAAAAAGATTAATTTTAAATGTCAAGAATATTCCGCTTTAGACTCAAATATAAAAAATGCAGTAATTTATTGTGATATACCTTATTATGGAGTTAAAACCTATTCTTATTCAACAGAACCTAAATTTAATTATGAAGAATTTTGGGAATGGGCAAGAAAAAAATCTATGGATAACTTTGTTTTTATTTCCGAGATGATGGCTCCAGAAGATTTTGTTCCAATCTGGGAAAAAGAAATTACAAGAACTTTAAAACAAAACAATGATTTAAAAGCTAATGAAAAGCTTTTTGTTTATAAAGGAGGATTAAGTGAAAAAGATTTTAACAATAGACTGTGATATTATTATGCATCCTTCTATAAATCTTTATAATGATTATGATGGAACAGCTACAGAATTTTATGATGAATTTATTTTTTTAAATCTTCCACCAGCTGATTTAGAGTTATATTCAAAGATAATTCATTTTTTAAAAGAAAATAAAGATAAAATAGAAATTATAGAAGACCATGATGAAATAGTAGAAAAAACTAAAGTAGAAGGTCCATTTGAACTGATTAATATAGACCATCACCATGATGTAGGTTATGAAAGAGTTATGGTTTATAATAAAATAAAAAGCTCAGATGTTAATGTGGGAAATTGGGTTAAAAGATTATGGGATTTAAACAGAATTACAAAATATACTTGGTATAGAGACAATAATTCTGATTTATCTACTTTATCAACTTCCGCACAAAAAAAATATTTAAGTGAAATACATTTTGTAGATGATTTAGATTTTTCTTCTTTTGGAGATTTAGAAAAGATTTATGTATCTATTTCTAATGAGTGGATACCTGAATATTATAAACCTTTAATTGATATTATTAAAGATATATGATATAATATATATAGAATAAGAAAGGAGGAAAAATTATTGTTAGAGTTGAAGTTCCATACCCATGCGCATTCGGAGTATTCAAACTTGCGCCTAACCGATAGTATTAACCGACCTGAAAAAATGGTAGACCGAATTATTGAGTTGAATGGAACAGGATTATGTTTAACAGACCATGAATCATTAAGTGGGCATGTAAGAATTAAAAAATATGTAGACTCTTTAAAAAAGAAAAATCCAGACTTAAATTTTACTTTAGGATTAGGAAATGAAATTTATTTAGTAGATAATAGGGAGAAAGTTGATAAATATTATCACTTTCTTTTAATTGCAAAAGATGAGATAGGATATCAACAACTAGAGCAATTAAGTTCAACAGCATGGTATTATCTCCAAAAGATAAGAGGTCAAGAAAGAGTTCCTACATTAAAAAAAGAATTAGTAGAAGTTATAGGTGAGAATAAAGGTCATCTTATAGCTTCTACTGCTTGTCTTGCGGGAGAGCTGCCTACTTTGGTAAACCTAGCCTTGTCCGCAAAAAGAGCTGGAGATACAGAGAATGAAAAGGTTTATAGACAAAAGATTAATAATTTTATTGACTTTTGTCTTAATTTATTTGGAGAAGATTTTTATATTGAGGTAGCCCCTTCTGCTTATAAAGAACAAATAATTGTAAATAGAGAACTATATAAGATAGCAAAAGAAAAAGGAATTAAAATAAATGTTGGTTGTGATAGTCATTATTTAACACCAGAAAAAAGACCTCTTCATAAAGCTTATCTTAACTCTCATAATGAAGAAAGAGAAGTTGATGCATTTTATCTTTATGCTTATATGATGGATAGTGCGGATGCCACTAAATTTTTAAAAGAAAGTTTTGAAGATGAAAATATTATTGCAGAGATGTTTAAGACAACTAATGAAATAGCAAATAAAATACAAAATTTTAGTCTATTTGAAAAACAAAAAATTCCTCCTGTTGAAGTTAAAAATTATGAAAAGAAAAAAAGTATTTTTTCTCAAAACTATAAGAACCTAAACTATTTATATGATAGTGATGATATTTATGATAGATATTGGATAAATCAATGCTATGATAAATTAATCGAATTAAATAAAGAAAATGATAAAAGATATTTAGATGAACTTGAAGAAGAAGCCAGAGTAAAAAGAATAATTGGCGAAAAACTTGAAACAAATATGTTTAGATATCCTATTACACTCCAGCATTATATTGATATGATATGGGAGAGTGGTAGTATCGTTGGAGCTGGTCGTGGAAGTTCATGCGCCGCGCTTAATCATTATCTTTTAGGCGTAACTCAACTTGATAGCATAGCCTGGGATCTTCCGTTCTTTCGATACCTCAATGATGAGAGAGAAGAAATTGGCGATATCGATATAGATGTATGCCCGTCTAAAAGACCAATTATTCTGGATAAAATCCGCAAAGAGAGATCCGCATATATGAATGAGAATCTTCCTAATTGGGCAAAAACCGAGCTTGGTTGTACTCTTGTAGCTACCTTTGGAACAGAAAAGGGCAAGAGTGTTATACAGACGGCATGTCGAGGCTATAGAAGTGAAGATTATCCAGATGGTATAGATGTGGATACAGCCCTTTATATTTCTTCTCTTATTCCAGCGGAAAGAGGTTTTTTATGGGAAATAAGTGATGTAGTATATGGGAATGAAGAAAAGAAACGAAAGCCTATAAAATCTTTTATAAGAGAGGTAAATAAATTTCCTGGTCTTTTGGATATTATAATGGAATTAGAAAATTTAATCTCAAGAAGAGGCTCTCATGCTTCTGGAGTTATAATGTTTGATGGAAACCCTTTTGAACGCTGTGCTTTTATGCGGACTTCATCGGGAGATATAATCACACAATGGGACTTACATGATGTAGAATATCGAGGTATGACAAAATACGATTTTCTGGTTACTGAAGTGTGTGATAAACTGGTTACAGCTATTGATCTACTCCAAAAGGATGGAGAAATAGAACCAGAATTATCTCTCCTAGAAGTATATAATAAATATTTTCATCCAGATGTTTTACCATTAAAAGATTCTAAAATTTGGGATTCTTTGCGGGATGGAACTACACTAGGTACTTTTCAATTTGATTCATTAGAAGGTCGTAAAGCCGCAAAGAAAATTGCTCCAACTTCTATAATAGAAATGAGCGACGCAAACGGATTGCTTAGACTTATGGGAGAAGAAGGAGAAGAACGTCCAATAGACAGATATTGTCGAATGAAAAAAGATATTAATATCTGGTATAAAGAAATGAATAATTGGGGTTTAACTAAAAAAGAACAAGAAACTCTTGAGCCTTACTTTCTTTCTTCTTATGGAACACCTCCATCACAAGAACAATTAATGCGAATGCTTATGGATGAAGATATTGCGGGATTCCAGCTTGGAGAAGCTAATGCAGCTAGAAAAATTGTTGCAAAGAAGCAGATGAAAAAAATTCCTGAACTACATAAAAAAATTCTTGAAAAAGCTAGGAGTGAAAAACTAGGGGCCTACGTTTGGAAACATGGAGTTGGGCCTCAACTAGGGTGAAAAGCTTGCCCTTAAACATTTTACCAATTTATCATTGGGGTATTTAATTATTTAAATGCTAACGAGGGATTCATATTGAAAATCTCGTGGGAAATCTTAAAAGATTTTAAGAAACCTGTAACGACTATCTCAGGTGAGACTGAGAGTAGAATTATTATTGATACATAATTCGAAAAGGTGTTCTATATATATTAAAGTATATAGTAAAAAATAGTCTAATATTTTTAAACTAATATTGATAGCTTTAGTTTAATTCATTCGCTCGCTTACAGTTTTATCGGCATACAGACTTTATTTATAGCGACAAATTGGAATCCGATATATTGGAATACAGCCTGCTTAATTGTAGATAGTGGCTCATTAGAGGATAATAGTCAAGAAGAATTAGTTGATATTTATGAAGAAGAAGCTTCAGATTTTGCAGAAGGTATAACTTATGAAGACTTGCCAGACAAAAGTGCTAAAATAAGAAAAACCGCAAGTACAAATTATTCTAAGGTTGCAAAGGCATTAGGGAAAATTATAGGTGAAGGTATTAAAGTTAGCTTAACAGATATAAATGAATCTGATTTTAGTTTTAAGCCTGATGTAAAAAATAATCAAATTCTTTTTGGTTTAAAAGGATTGCTTAATATATCAGATGATTTTATTAAAGAAATTATAGCCAATAGACCTTATAAATCTCCATTAGATTTTATTAATAAGGTTAAACCTAAAAAACAAGGTATGATTTCATTAATAAAAAGTGGAGCATTTAACAATATGATTCCAGATACTAAACTTTGTTTAGCCTGGTACGTTTGGGAGACGTGTGATAAGAAAAAATTAGTTAATATGCGGAATATGTTAAGCCTTATTAAAAATGATGTAATAGACCCTAATATGTATCCAAAAGAATATAAGATATTTGAGTTTAATAGATATCTTAAAGCAATTTGTAAAATAAATAAAGATACTTATTCAACCAATGAAAGAGTAATTAATTTTTTAACATCTATTGGACAAGAAGAATTAATATCAGATGATAAAACAATCTCCGCAAAGAAATGGGATAAAATATATCAAAAAGAAATGGATGTATTTAGAAATTGGATGAAAGAAAACCAAAAGGAGATAGTTAATAAACTAAATGAAACTATTTTCAAAAAGGATTGGTTGAAATATGCAGGAGATAAACCAAATCTTTCTAAATGGGAAATGGAAGTAATGTGTTTTTATTATCATGAGCATGAATTAAAAAGTGTTAATAAACCAAAATATGGTATTATGGATTTTAATAAACTTCCAAGAGAACCAATTGTTGATTATACTTTAAAAAAAGGTGATAAAGAAATAAAAATGTTTGTCTTAAATAAGATTGCGGGAACGTGCATTGCAAAAAATAAAACAAAAGGAATTGTAACAATATTAACTGAATCTGGTGTAGTTAATGTTAAATTTCCTAGAGATTATTTTAATCTTTTTGATAGACAAATTTCTGAAAAACAGCCAAATGGAAAGAAAAAGGTTATTGAAAAAAGTTGGTTTGGTAGAGGTAATAAAATTATTGTAACTGGAATAAGGCAAGGTGATGATTTTATATCTAAAAAATACAGTAAAACACCTGGACATAGACTTTATCATATTTTGGATATATTACCTGAAGGAGATTTAGAGATACAATCAGAAAGGATAGATATAAATGCGAAAGTATAAAGTAATTGCGTTGATTGGTAAATCTGGTTCTGGGAAGGATAAGATAATGCGGGAATGCTTAAAAGCAAATCCCGCATTACATGAAATTATTTCTTGTACAACTAGGTTGCCAAGAGATAATGAAGTTGATGGAGTGAATTATCATTTTGTAAGTGCGGAAACCTTTGCGGAAATGGTATTAAAAAATGAAATGTTAGAAGCTTCAGTTTTTAATGAGTAGTGTTATGGAACTCCATTCAATTCTTTATCTTTAGATGATATAAATATAGGGGTTTTTAATCCCACTGGAATAGAATCTTTACAATTACATAAAAATATTATAGACTTAACTGTTTATTATATTCGTGTTTCTGATAAAGAAAGAATTATAAGACAATTAAATAGAGAAAAAAGTCCTAATATAGAAGAGATTTTTAGAAGATATGGTACAGATGAAGAAGATTTTTATGATTTATCTGACTTAGAAAATTTAAAATCTTTACTTAATGAAAAACCGCACGATATAGAAAAATGCGTTAGGACAATTTTAGATAATATATAATTTAGTATAATCATTCTATATATATTGTATAGTGAGAAAGGAGAAATACTAAATATGGTACAAATTATAAAACGAAATAAAAGTAGAGAGCCTTTTGATAGAAATAAAATAATTTCCGCAATGTCAAAGGCTTACATAGAAGTTGATGGACAACTTTTTGAAGATGATACGGTAAATGAGATTGCCGATGAAATATATGAAGATATAAAAAATAAAAAAGAAATAGAAGTAGAAGAGATTCAAGATCGCGTGGAAGAAGCATTAATGAATACCACTAGAAAAGATGTAGCAAGAGCTTATGTTAGATATAGATATAAAAGAGAAGTTGCTAGAGAAAAGTCTGACGATTTTAAAAAAGCAATAATTGAAAAATTAGAAGCTAAAAACATAGAAATGCAAAATGCTAATGTAGATGAACTCTCTTTTGGAGGTAGAGTTGGTTCTGCTTCAGATGTGGCTACTAAACAGTTAGCTTTAGAAGAAATTATTTCTGATATGGCTAGGAAAAATCATGAGAATAACGAGATATATATTCATGATTTATCTAGTTATTATGTGGGTAGCCATAACTGTTTAAGCATTCCTTTTGATGACTTGCTTGCGAAAGGATTTAATACCAGACAAACTGATGTGCGTCCAGCTAACTCAGTAAGTACAGCTTTCCAATTGGTTGCAGTTATATTCCAACTTCAAAGCCTTATGCAGTTCGGAGGTGTTGCGGCGACTCATCTAGATTGGACAATGGTTCCATACGTGAGAAAAAGTTTTTATAAACATTATTGTAATGGATTAAAATATATTGAATCAAAAAAAGCTAATAAAGAAATCAAATTAGCTATTTATAAAGAAGAATCCAAAGATTATGGTATTAACAATGTAGTTATTTATAATCATAGAGACGCATATGAATATGCTATGGATATGACTCAGAAAGAAGTGGAGCAAGCCGCGGAGGGTATGTTCCATAATCTCAACACATTGCAGAGCAGATCTGGAAATTAGCTTCCTTTCACCTCGATAAATTTCGGCACATGCACTGAGCCAGAGGGTAGAATGATAACCAAGGCTTTATTAAATAAATCTATTGATGGCGTAGGTAAATTACATAAAACTGCAATTTTTCCTTGCACTATTTTTCAGCTTGGTAAAGGAATAAATAGAGAGCCTGGCGATCCAAATTATGATTTGTTCCAGTTAGCATTAAAATCAACTGCTCAAAGATTATATCCAAATTATGCTAATATAGATTGGTCTGGTAACGCGGGTTATGATCCAAATAATCCAGCCACTTTCTTCTCTACAATGGGCTGCAGGACGGCAAACGGCTGGGATATAAATGGATTAGGTCAGCAGAAAGACGGTCGAGGGAATGTATGCCCCGTCACTATCATACTACCTACTCTGGCTATGGAAGCTAAACAAAATTTTATGTCCCAAAATATTTTAGAAGAAGAAGATTTGAAAAAGATTTTTATCGTTGAAGAATTTATGCAGCTTTTAGATAAAAAAATTCATGAAGCAAAAGATATGCTTATTGAGAGATTCGATTGGATTTGCTCACAAGACCCAGCTTCCGCAAAATTTATGTATGAAAATAATGTTATGGCAGGTTATATTCCGGAAGAAGGAATAAAGAGTGCGTTAAAACATGGAACACTTGCGATAGGACAAATTGCTTTAGCTGAAACACTACAAATTCTTATCGGGAAAAATCATATTGATCCAGAAGGAATGAAATTAGCAAAACGTATTGAACAACTTTTTAAAGACAGGTGCGCCCAGTTTAAAGAAGAATATAAACTGAACTTTGGAGTTTATATGACTCCGGCAGAAAGTCTTTGTTATACCGCAATGAAAAAATTCAAGGCAAAATATGGAGAAATACCTAATGTATCTGACAGAGAGTTTTTTACCAACTCTATACATATACCAGTCTGGGAACAGATAGGTTTATTTGAAAAAATCGACCTCGAAGCTGAATTAACAGGATATTCTTCAGCTGGATGTATTACATATATAGAGTTAGATAGCGGAGTAAAAAATAATATTCCCGCCTTAGAGCAAATTGTAAATTACGCTATGGATAAAGACATTCCTTATTTTGCAGTTAATATTCCTAATGATACTTGTTTAGAATGTGGGTATACAGATGAATTTAATGATACCTGCCCTCAATGCGGGAGCCACAATATTCAACATTTACGTCGAGTGACAGGATATCTAACTGGAAATTATACAACAGCTTTTAACCTAGGTAAACAAGCCGAAGTGCAAGCCAGAATAAAACATATGAGGTTTAATAAATAAAATGAATATAGATTCAATAACATATGACGATGTAACAAATGGAATAGATATAGGTGCAGTAATTTGGGTGTGCGGATGCTCGCTAAATTGTCCACACTGCCAGAATCCTCTCCAACAGAATCCAGATTATGGGCACCCAATAACTGCCGCACAAAAACAAGAATTATTAGATTATGTCCAAAAGCCATATTGTAAAAGGGTGACTTTTTCTGGAGGTCACCCTTTAGAACCCTACAATATAGAGGAAGTCGAAAAATTAATTGAAGAAATCCGCACTTCCGCACCAGATATCAAAATATGGATATATACAGGATATATTTTTCAAGATAAATTAGATGAAGAATCATCTTTTTGGTCTAAGGTAGATATAGTGGTAGATGGACCTTTTATCCAAGAGCAAAGAGATATAACACTTCCATTTAGAGGAAGTTCTAATCAACGTATTATAGATGTGCGGGAATCCTTAAAACAAAAGAAGATTATTGACATTTCTAATAAATTTTGATATAATATAAATATAAAAGAAAATAAAAAGAAAGGAAAGTTATATGGAAAAAGCAAGAAAGCTTGAGTTTAAAACATTAAGCGATTTCCGCAATTACAATACAACTTTTGCTTCTCCTGGATTAGTGGCAGAAGTTAAAGAAGATAATAGTAAATATATGTTTTCTTCTAAAAGAGAATGGAATAAACTAGAAAAAGGAAAAGGAAAGCTTGAGAATTTTGAAATGTCAAATTTTGAAATAAATCAACAAGTTTATTCACAAATGAACTCTCATGTTCCAAGTTCTAAAGATGCGGAAATTATAAATGATTTCTATAAAAAAGAAAATGCTTCTTTTTATATGTTATTATGTACTACTCGTAAAATTCCTTATTTTACATTACTTGCACATAAAGAAAATCTTTTAAATTCATCTTTAGGACAAATGGTAATAGAATGCCTTTCTTCTATTGGAGAAGTAATAGCGATAGAAAGAGTAAACAATGCTTTAGAGATTTGGATGTGGGAGTCAGATACAAAAGAATCTAATTTATATATATTATTTAATTATTCGGAAGGAGTTGAGTATTTTTCATGAGTGAAATATTTTGTTTTATAAGTCCTTTTCAATTAAAACAAACAGTTTATATGGATATGGGTAAAGATGAAGATAATGCAGCTGTTATTTCACATGATGTTTCTCTTCAGGATTTAGCAGATTTTATGTTGGAATCCGCAATTTCATATGGTGCAAATAAAATTCGTTTAGTTGGAGAAGGAACTTTTGTTGAAGGTTATAAAGAACAAATAATAGGAAAGAAAAAAGCAAATCCAAAATTTAGTAATCATAATATCACAGTGGAGGTAAATAAATAATGTTAGTTTTAACAAGAAAAGAAACTTTTAGAGTAGATTCAGAAAATGAAGGACAGAGATTTATAGAAGAAGAAAAAGAGAAAGCCGCAGAGGAAGGTTATTCACTTAATAAGTATGGAATGACTCATAAAGAAAAAAAATCAAAAGGTGAAATTATTGATGAATGTTGGATAGTAGAGTTAAATAAAACTTATGACTCAATATGGGGAGACTGATAAAAATGTTTAAAAAAGTAAAAAGATTTGAAAATGAAAATATAAAAATGCCAATCAGAGCGACAAAACATTCAGCTGGATATGATATGTTTGTTGCGGAAGACATAATTGTTTATCCAATAGCAGATGTAGTTGGGTCTGTGCCGAAGTCAGCTAAACCGGAAATCTTAGACGCGGTTATTGAGAAATATAAAACCGCACGTCCTACTCTTGTTTCTACTGGAGTTAAATGTTATCTTGAAGAAGGACAGTATTTAAAACTGGTTTCAAGAAGTTCCATTCCTCTTAAAACATGGATGATATGCGGGAACTCGGAAGGCATAATTGACGCGGATTATGCGGATAATTCCCAGACTGACGGAGAGATATTCTTCGAGGTTATGAATCTTTCAAATACCCCGATACTTCTTCAAAAGGGCGATAAGATATGTCAAGGAATTATATGTAGATATGAAACTTTCGATAAAGAAGAAACTCCAACAGAAGAAAGAAAAGGAGGATTCGGAAGTACAAATGAGTAAAAGATTATTGGCTTTAGATTAGAGTTCAAGAACTTCAGGATATGCGGTTTTTGATGGAGAAAAATTAATAAAAAGTGGAACATTTACTTTTTCTAATTAGAATGTTGGAAAAAGATTAGTATAGATAAAATAGAAAATATAGGAGCTTGTTAAAGAATATGAGATAGAAGAAATAATTTTTGAAGATATCTATGCGGATGGACAAAAAATAAATAATATGAAAACTTTTAAAGTTCTTGCGGAAGTGTACGGCGTTATCCTGGAATATTTGACAGAAACCGGACTTCCGCATTCTTCTATTAACGCTCCCTCTTGGAGGTCTCACCTTGGAATAAAAGGGAGAACTCGAACAGACTAGAAAAAAAATGCTTAGGAGTATATTTATAACAAATATCAAATAAATGTATCAAACGACGAAGCAGATGCTATTTGCATTGGACTTTCTGTAATAGTTAATCCTAATGATTGGTCATGAGTGTTAAATCCTCTTTAATTAAAAATTGTATAATTATGAGAGAGTCTCAAAGAATACATATTTTAGGAGGTAATAATGATAGACTTCATAATCAGATATTGGATGGAGTTTGTCTTTGGTCTTTTAGCAGGTGCTTTTAGTTATGGTTTAAAAAAATATCATAATTTAAGAATACAAGAAGAAAAAGAGTCGAAAATAAAATTAGAAAATCACATCATATAGAGAATTAGCAAACAATATGAGACTCAATTGTCTGAAGAGGTAACAAGAGCAGTTAAAGAAGATAATAAAATTAATAAAAAGATTATTTCTTTAGAGGAAAATATAGATAGTTTGCGAGAGGGAATACTTTCACTTCAAAGAAAACAGTTTATTGAATACTGTTAGGAACTATTAGATCAAAGTCACTACATTACAATGGAAGAATATAATTAGTTGGAATTAGATCATGACGCCTACCACGCATTGAGAGGAAATGATAGGGGAGACCATTATTATGAACGTGTTGTTGATAAATTCAACAAACAAAATAGTCTCAATATCATTGTAAAATAGTAAAAAAAAATGGGGAGTTTAATCTCTTATTTTTATTCGGGTGTAAAAAAAAATGGGGAGCTTACGCTCCCCTATTTTTATTTTTGGCATAAAAAATTTTATTAGTTAAATAAATCACTTCCGCACCATAAGTAGCCATAAAATCCGCAAATAATTCTTCTTGTCTGTAAGGAATGTGTATATTATAACTAAAAATTAAAGCATGAGTAATTTCATGATATAAGACTTGCTTAAATTTTTTTGATGATAATTCATTAGATATATAAATACATCTATCATTGTTATCACATACTCCAAGAGCAAAAGAATTATTAGGATTCCGCAACTTTTTATTTGTGCGGGAAACAATTTTTATTTTCCATAATTTATTATTAATTATGAATAACATAGTTTTACATTGATTGAATAGTATTAGAAATAGAGTTAATCTTATTAATTAACATCTATCTTTCTTCTGGCGATGCATCTCGAATCATTTCAAGTATATCTTCACTTAATTCATTAGCATATTTTTCTAGTTTTTGAATTTTTGTATTTTTATCATGATGCAATTCTTTTGATTCCATATAATATTTTCTGCTTTTTGGACTACGACCGTAATCATTGTTATAATATTCTATTTCATCGTATTGCGGGTATTGAGGAACATACGTTATATTATTATTGTTTCCTTCACTATAGTACATTTTATTTTCTTGCATCGCCGAAGTTATAGCACAATAATATTGTGCTTCTTCTAAATCTTTTATAATGTCTATAACTTCACCCATTTCTTTTGCATCAATTTTTTCTAAGTTAGACATCTAGCCTTGAACTAATGATATGAAGCAATCTTCCATATGCTGTAATCTATTTCCCATAATCAAGCCACCCTTTCTATAATTAAATTAGCGTTTTGAACTGAAATAGAAGTTGTTCCCGTATTTTCAACACTAATCTATGAACAACATCCCGCTGGAATATCTATAAAAAGAGTTCTACTTATATTACCAAAAGATTCTACTACTGTTGGAGTAGAAATCATTGTGCTTGTTTGAACAGGTTCTCCATTAATAGCTAAAGCCATTAATATTGGTGCCACAGGAGATGTTCCTGTTGGAAGAGCTACATTTGCTCCGAAGGTTATCTTAAATCTAGCTTTACACTAATTTGTAAGGCCTCTTAAAGTTACAAGACCACTACCTTCTCTATAAATAATACACTTACTTCCTTTTACAGCGGTATCAGTAAATACTACATTAGAGCCAGATGCTACTGACTGTAAAGCATTAGCTGTTATTTCCATAAGTCAAACCTCCTTTAAAAAGTAGTTGCGCATCCAGTACAGCCACCATTTGAATTGTATGGATTAGCGACGATATATGAAGGAGATGGACTAGGACGTAACTGGCTTATAAGATAAGCATTCTGTTCGCTCTGAGAAACCATACCCTTAAGAGCTGCATTTTCTGCGTTAAGCGTGTCAATCTTATCCTGAACTAAGAAGTCAAGAACCTGTCTTGTATTATTATTAGCATTTTCTATGATGTCTCTAGTGTTATCAGTTACTACCTGTCTATTCTGACAAGCCTGAGATGCAAGATTGTAATTTAATTCTGCCGCATTAGCTGCTAACAGTTCTTTAGTCTGACAGCAACAAGCTTCTTGCTGTGCTTGCATATTATTTAACTGCTGTGAGATTTGGAAAGTATTCTGCATATTAGCAATAGTATCTGCATTAATAGCATTTGTTATCGCATTAGTGTTCTGAAGATTAGTTAAACCCATTCCGCAAATTTCACTCTGAACTGCTCTAACTCCACTGTTAGTAGCTTCTATAGCATTTGCGAATCCATTTAAAGCATTTGTATTAGCATTGTAAAAACCATTAGACATACTATTCTGTAAGCCCATAACATCTGACCTTAATCCACTAAAATCAAATCCTTGCATGAGCTCATCTCTAGTTAATGCGGAACCTGCACCACCAGCATTTCCGAATCCTCTTCCACCCCATCCGGCGAAACAAAACAGGAATAAGATGATAATCCACCAGGCGCCATCTCCGCCCCATCCAGAGTTGTTTCTTTCATTTCCAGTAGCTGCTGCGATATCTGCTAAAGAGTATCCCGAATTAGAATTAAACATAATTTTTTACCTCCATTTAAAGACCTAATTGTTTGCGGAATTCCGCAAACTCTTTGTCAAAATCTTTCCCATTTTGACTTAAATAGTTACGGGCAAATTGTTCTATCTGTTGGCTTTGCCCATTTTTTGCCATGTTAATTAAATTTTGTCCCATAGGCGTTTGAGACATATTTTGTTCTAAAATTTGCATAATTAGTTGTTGAGGATTCTAACCTTGTTTGATCATTTGAATTATTTCCATTGGATTCATAATTCAATCCTCCTTTACATTGTTTTTTTAAAAGGTTTGCTATCTCTTTTCTTCCTCCTCTTTTTCTTTTTTTAATAACATATCTTTCAGTTCTGCGAGAGTTTGATTAAATTCGTCTCTAGTTACAAATTCTGAAAAATTGTTATTTTCTATTTGTTTATATTCATAAACATTTAAAGAAGCAGTTCCATCTATATTTACTTGTTTAGTATATATTTTCCCATTCGCTAAATCAGGAAAGAAAAATATACTACCATCAAAGTCAACTGGAATTGCGCGCACTTCTTCCAAAGATGATACTGGTCTTCCTTTTAGAGAAAGAGGATTTGAAGGTTTATTAAAGAATTGAGGCTATTGTTGTTGCTAAAAGTTATTATTGTTTGGGTATATTCCTCTATAATCCATATAAAAACACTTCCTTTCTTTATATTGAGTTAAGGAAGAACTTTGATTTTGGCACTTTATTTATTCGTTTTTTTATTTTTTATATTTTATTATTTCACTTGCCTAAAGTCCTTCCCCCTCAATATAAAGTAATTTTTGTTTCGAATGGATTAACAAAAAATCCCCAAAAATTTTAAGGGTGTAAAAAAAAATTATTCAGCAACCTTTTTTCCTCTATCCTTCAATATTATATAATTTTTAGATGTAATGGATTAATAGGCTCTGTCCAAGGTTAGGAAATGATTAGTTTTTTTATTGATAAAAAACAATCCGCTCTGTCTGGAGTTCTCCAATCTTTTCCCTGGCATATTTTCTTGCCCTGAGCTCCTCTGAATAGTCTTTACACTCTTCGTTTAAAAACTGACACTCTATAATTTTATTAGGTATGTAATCTGTTGTTAGAAGATAAGAATAGTAATAATCTATTTCTAATCTTTCTTCTTCTTGGTTTAAAAAATCCTGTAAGGATATTCCTAAGTATTTTTTTATTATATTTTCCATAAAAACACCTCTCTTTATTAATAAAACTTTGAAATATCAATTGATACTGGCACATTATCCATTATATAAACTTCTTTTAATGCACTGTGTGTAGCACATAATTTTATTGATAAATCAACAGTATTATCATCAATTTTTGTTATACCGGTTTGATATGATGCTAAAGTTCCATCATAATTTCTTGTAGTAGTAGTAAATACATTTTTAATTATACCACCATGATTTATTCGTATTTTAACAACGGTTTCATTTGATATATCTCCAGCAGCAGTAGCAGTAGTTCTAGTAGCTCTAAGACTTACTCTAAGCATATGACCAACCCAAATAATTTTAGCACTATTAATATTCCATTTGTTTGATCCAGCTGTTACCGCTCCTGTAAAATCAACTTCTTGAGAAAATATTTGTATAAAAGTACCTTTACTTAATCTTGTTGAATTTAATGATGTAAGTTTATTTATCAAAGTTTTTAATACAGCAACTATGTTTACCATCTAATCTTCCTCCTTTAAATATTATTATTTAAATAGTCCATAATTTTGCCACTATCAAATCTAACTAAACTTGTTAAAGTAAAATTTAAATTAGAAATAGCTTGATGTGTAGCAGTAATATTAACTACATATGACAAATATCCATTTTCTATAGTAGAATTTGCAGTTCTAACTGCAGCTAATCCACCAGCAGTAGATGTATTACCACTAGATTGATAAAAATCTAGTATAGGAGGATTAGTATTAGCAATATCATATAAAGGTATTTTAATAGTTGCCATTGTTTGATTAGAAATTGCACCTGCTCCTGTAGCAGTGGTAGCTTTTACAGAAAGATATGTAATTATTGTGTTGCCAATTAATCGTATGCTTTTATCTTTTATTGTCCAATTTGAGCCTTTTGTAAAAATACATTTACTAGTTATATCTTTAGTTTTGTAAAAATTTATAAGTTGTTTTTTACTAACTTTATCATTTGTTACACTAATAGTTTTTTGAATTAATGTTTTTATTATGTCTATTATATTAATCATTTATATTTACTCCTTATCATTAAAATAATTTTCATTAAAATTTACAGTTGTATAATAATAAGAATTAAACTTATCACTACTAGAGTGTGTATTGGTAATTTCTACACCATATGAAGATACATTATTATATATCGTTCCATTAGAAGCTTCCCATTGATTACTAAAAAAACAATCTGAATCTGATATATTGAATGAAGCTATTGGTCCTGTACTACCACTTATAAAAGAATTTCCATTAATCGTTTTAAAAAAAGGTTCTTTTGACATATCTAATGGAATAACCGGAGACGAAACAAGAGCATTAGCAATGTTACCAGCACCAAAGCTAGTGTCATTATAGCTAAAATAACCCCTTAAAATATGACCACATAAATAAAAAACATTGTTATTTGTTTGACCTGTAGTTTCATCTATAGGTACAATTAATTGTTTAGCATCACAAATTTCTTGAAAAGTATTTTTACTCACATAATCATTATTTAATTTAATTATCTTCTCGCATATAGTTTTCAACATTTCTACTATATTAATCATTTTTTTATACCTCCTTCTTCATATCAAAAGTAACGAATTATAAACTAAAAATAATTCGTTATTCTCTATAGAAAGTTCTCCATTTCCAATTCTAATTACAGTTGGCTCTTTTCCAATGTAAAAACAATAACTACCATCATCATTCTTTATAAAAGTTAAATTCTCATCGGTAGCCATTTGATTTATTTTTATATTTTCCGTCAACTATTTTTCTCCTTTTTATTTTATTTATTAAATTTGTAATAATGCGTTATATGCAGCTATAAGTTCTGCATTAGCTGTAAGTATTTTTCCATTAGTATCTAATGATATTTCTGAAAAAGTCTTAGTTCCACTTATTGTCTAATTACCAGTCGTTTTAACAGTTCCATTTAACTAAGTCTAAATAGCACTTGTAACGCCACTCAAATAACCTAATTCAGTGTTAGTAACTGAACTTACCGCAACTTTACCACTAGCATTTGAAATTAAAGCTCGATTTGCAGTAAGATTAGAGCCAATTATAGTGGTCGCCGCACCAGTAATTACACTCTAATAATCTGAACTATTAGTGTAAGCCGCACTACCCAAACCTTTTACTTTAACATCCGCAGTGGCTCCATTAGTATTTACACTAATTGTACCATTAGTTGAACCAGAAGCAATTGACCTAACTCCACTATTGGATATAGTAGTGCCAGAAATTGAAATGCCAGTTCCTTCTGAATAAGTAGTATTAGTATCTGTATCTGTTGAATTTATAATAATATTACCATTTGCATCAGTAGTTACAGTAGTTGCACCGGTCCCTTTTATCTAATGGCTTGAAGTTTTAGAACCATTTTCAACATGGTTTAAATACACATTACCATTAGTTAATTTTGTAGTTGTATTAGTTGTTCCAGTAGTGATGCCAGCAACTACATTTAAACTAGTATAATGTGTATTAGCGTCGCTTGGTAACGTAACTGTTTTAGTATTTATAGCTGTTACATGACCTAAAGTATTAGTAGTAATACTATCTATTGCCGTAAAAGTTGCTCCATGTGCGGGACTTGCATTAGATGTTGTTTTACTTACCGTATAGGTAGGATGTGTATAAATTGTATTAGTATCTTTAGAACCAATAGTAATATTTGCTCCATTATTAGTAATAGTTACGTTGTCTCCCGCAATTAAATTAAAAGTATCTGTTGGAGAAGTTGCGGCTATTGGAATAGTGCCACTATTTATTTTAATATTAGAAAAAGCATTTTGATTAGCATATTCTGAATGAGTATGTGCGGAAGGGGTAAAACTACTTGGTTTTCCAGATACATTATCCCAAGTCACGGAACCTGCGCTCCCAGCTGTGGTAGCTCTTGTAGCTGAATCCGCAGAGTTTGCCTTGGTTGCTGTTGCCGCATGGTCTGCTTCATTAGCATTTAAACACTTTCTTCCAGAAGCTTCTGAAGTTGTATCAATATAAAATTTACCATCATCTTCGGTAAAATAACAATAGCCTTCATTATATATCTTTGGTAAATTAATTTTTTTACCTTTAAATATTTTAAATAAAGCCAAAGTTTTCTCTCCTTTCAATTATAAAAAAAATAAGGGAGAAGTGAAATAGATACACTTCTCCCTAAGAATATATATAAAATGAACTAAGTTCATATTTTGTTTTAAAAGCGTATCTTACCCTTTCATTATAGCATAAAAATCGAGAAAACGCAATTTATACCTTTTGCCCTAAATTATACATCTGTCCAATAAGTAGCCGCATTACCAGCTAATTCAAACATTTTCTAATATAGAGCAGAGGTAGTATCATTATCTAGTTTAAAATCTTCAATTACATCAGAAGGTAAATCTAAACCAAACAATATTTCTCCAACAGCTGGTTGAGTGCTCAAATTAAATAAAAACTTTTTAGTTTCTTCTTCAATTTTATAGAAACGCACGGAAAAACGCACTTTTCCAGCTGCTATAGTAGCCAAACCTCCAATCGCCCAGGGAATCAGTAATGTTGGAGTTGAAATCCCTGTTTCTTCATCAATATCTGGATGGTCTATATCATAATAAGGAACCCAGTATAAACCAGAATCACCTTCCGCATTTATATACTGAATAACGCATATCATGTCTGCTAAATCTACTCCTTCAAAATAGCGAGGACATTTAAAACATATTACTTCTGCATTATGATCGAAACGAACACTTAAAAATTGAGGGACATTAATTGTTCTTGTTTCTAAATCTATCTCATGAATTTGATGTTCTTGCGGAGTTAAATGTATTAACAATGGAGATTTAGTATTGTGCTATAATTCTGTTAATAAATCTTCATATGATTTAGGCATACAAATTTACTCCTTTCTTATTATGATTATTCTGGCATCTTGAAATACTCAGTTCTAGCTAACTCTGATTCTTGTCCATTTACAACATTAATAACTTCACAATAGAAATAAGCACCTTCTTGAGAACTATCTATGTGTGTTATTAAATCTTGCGGCGGTTGGTTATTTTCAATTTTCACCTGGGTGAATTCTGTCTCATCAGCTGAAACCGCACCATCCGCACTTACATAAGCATCATTAACAAATATATTTTCTTTATCTGCATCTTGACCCACTCTTTTTCTCCAACGATATTTTATTTCATCGGAAACCGCATCCATATTTAATTTTAAATCTAAATCAAAGTTATCAAGTTGAACAACTTTTCTTCTGTCCAGAGAAACTTCACTTTCTCCTGGCTCTGCATTAAATACAAACGCATGTGGAGCGTCTGTTACTCTAAAATATCTGTTTTGAGCAGATGCTTTTGTATTCTCTCCATTTCTTTCTGTGTAACAAGAATAAGTATAAATACTATTAAACATTTTTCTATCTACTTCTGGAATTTCTTCACTTTGATAAGTAGGAGCAGTTGCATTTTCAATTAATGCGTCGTCTTTCTTCCAAGAAGAAACCATAGTATTTCTTTCTTTAGGACTTAATGTTACACTTAAATCTACTTTATTATTTAATAAAAATACTGGCGAAGGTTCATTGATATTTTCACTTCCACCTACCACATCTTCTGGCTTTAAGGCTTCCGCATGCTCAACTAAAATCCTATTACTTGCAATAATAGAATCTTGTTTTTTACCTTCTTTATTCCTAACTGCGATATAATAATACCCAGGTTTAGTAACTTCATAAGACGGGCTCTTTTTTATATAATAAATAAGCTTTCCATCTTTCTTATCTTGGTCTCTCCACGCTTCACCAGCCGCAGGTAAATCAGTCGCAATAATATACTGTCCAGTAGATTCATCTTTAATATAGAATCTAAATCCTTCTTTTCTATTGGCTTTTAATTCATCATCACCAAAATCTTCCACTGCTACAAAAACAGTTTCATAATTATCATCTGTTGAATCAGAATTAATTTTATAACTTACTGCATCAGGAGTTGCTTTTTGTCTTCCCGCATAAGTTATAACTCCAGCACCTTCTGAAGGAATAGCTAAAACTTGTAAATCAAGTTTTCCATTGTCTAAATCTACTTTATAATAAGTTTCTGATTCTCCTGTAGGAACTTCTTCACCAGTTTCCTCATTGTATTTTTTCAATTCTACAATTTCAGTTCCAAATGATTTTGTAATATCTATATTTTTAATTATAATTGGATTTGGAGACTTTTCTTCTGAACTATCATTAAATTTAGAACTATTTATTAATCTATTTAAAACAAGTTCATTTTTACCTAAGATTAATTCAGCACCTTCAAACTTAGCTAAATCTTTCTCAGACTTATAATTTTGAGTATCTGTAATCTCATAAGCTAAGGCTTGATTAATTTTAACACTTGCGGTTTGAGTATTTAAACCAAAAGCAAGAATTGGTCTATTACTCTACGGGTCTTTTTCACCACTAAACTGGTAAAAACGCACGTTAAAACTAACTGGACCAGCTTCTTTAGTTATTTCTGAACTTATCGCCCAACCGAAATAAAGTTTTCCATTTTTATCTAAAAAAGGTCTACCATCACTGTCAGTTAAAGCTAAACTTACTCCTTTTGCGGTTTTTGTTTCCCACTGAATTACAATTCTAACAGGATATTTACCATCAATAGTATTATTTACTTCTGATTGACTTGGACCCATTAAGTCAAAGTTATCATAGTATCTGTCTATTGAAAAATAAACTATTTCCGCACTTTCATCACCCTGCACTGATAAACCGTTTTTCTGAAAATCTGCGGGAACGTTAATTTTTCTACGTCCATCTTTACCACCATCAACAATCTCGAAGAATGGTTCATCAAGCGGCAACCGCATAAAACTACGATCAATCTGAACAAGATTTTCTAAGTTTTGAAAGTAAGTATCTAAATCATATATCTCAATATTGTCCAAAGCTGCTGAAGCTTTATCAAATAAATCCATATATAAAGTACGATTATCTTTAGTTACTTTTGTAAACACTTATCTTCATCCTTTCTTTAAAAATATGAGGGTAAGACATATCTTACCCTCTACTATTTTATTTAAAATTCACTTTCTTGGCTATAATTATTTTTGTCCTATTTCTTGCCATAAATCAACCTCTTGTTCTGGGACTGTTACAGAAACACGCTCGTCATCGCCCTTCCGCAAAATCTTACCAGAATCCGCAGTTAATTTAATTTTTTTAATAGAATAGATACCTTCAAGAAGAACAGGAGAACTAATTGTTCCATTAACACCAAGATAAGTATAAATCGCTTCTTTTTTCATTTTCTATTCTCCTTTATAAAATACTTACCCCTTGACCTCCAACAGAAGTAAAATCTATGAATTTTTCATAATATTTTTGCGTTTTTGAGGTATCTTCTGGGTAAATTATAACATAATTTATATAAGAACCACTATTCTGTTTAAATGCATAAGGATAAGTAGTTTCTTGTAATAAACATTGGTCTACATCTATTTTAGAACGCTTTTCCGCACTACCTATTACTAAAGTTTTAATAACAGCATTATTACTATTAGTAAAAGCAGACGTATCAATTCTTACAATAGAACCACCTATTTTTAACTCTTCCGCAGTTAAATTAAAAGCATTGTTAAAAGCACTTTGTCTAATTTCAAGAATATTCATATCAAAATCACTTCTTTGTAATTTAGTACAATTCTAAAAAGCAGATGCTTCTATTCTTCTTAATGTTTTAGGAATGTCTATATAAGTAAGATTATTTGCGTTTTGCATTAAACCTTCTCCATAAACTCTTAATTCACTATCTTCTTGCGTTATTAAATGAGTAATATCTTTATAAAGTTTATTTCCAGTAGAGATTTCTTTCTCAAAAGCAACAACAGGTTTTCCATTCATTTCTGTTGGAATTACCAATTTTCCTGAAACTAGTTTATTTAATTTTATCCCCACTCCATTTAAACCATATTTAGCTTCGCCATAAGATGGTTCTAGATAATTATAAACCTAAGTGCTAATATCAAAATATTCTGGGTGCGGATGCTTTCTTACGTCATCTACTTTTTTAAATAAAGCATAGAAAACAGTATCTTTAGTTATAGGATAGGTTTCAATGTTCATAGCAACATTTGAATTTCTATTTAATGAATATCCTATAAAATCATATCCTTCATATATTCCAAGTTCACTTTCATCTTTACCGGGAATTATTTCTGGCATCTTTGGAGATTTACCATATACAACAGTTTGAGTTTCTCCACTCTGTTCTCCATTACCATCAATAAATTTAACTGGATAAGATTCTTGCTCGTAAACCGCATAGAAAGTATAGTCTAATACAGACTCTTCAAATGTTTTGCTCGCCCAATCTTCTTTTGTAATAACTTTTTCTACGTTATCTTTTTCTGTTGACCAACCCTTGAAAATCCAATGACTTTTCTGAATTTTCTTTCCATATTCATCATAAGGATTTATTTTAAACCAAGAGGAAGAATCTGTTGAAGAAACTTTCTAAGTGGCTATTAATTTTTCTGCACCAGTTTCATTATCTATCTGAATAAAACGTGCGGATTTGCCTTTAGTTACATTAGTAGCAAAAAATTCTAAGTTAGGATACCAAGCCTATAAAGTATTTTTAATATATCCTTCATCAATAGCTTCTGTATTATTTATAAAAATAGTTCCCGCAATCTCAGGAATCGAAGTATCTCCAACTGTATTTGTATTACTAAAATTCTATTCTTCTTTTAAACCTACTAATAAATTAACATCAATTATATCTACTTTTGGTTCTGAAACTTTTTTATAAACAAGTCCATTTAAAATATCTTTTTTCCAAGCATCTAAACTTTCCCACTGATATTGTTCTAATCCATAGTGGAAATTATCTTTATAATAAGTCTAATGCTCAGAAGGTTGATATTCATAGCCTTCTTCAAGTTTAATATAAGGTGTCCAGTCTGCATCAGTTATTGAAATAGCTAATTCAGAAAGATTAGCAGTAGCACTCTAAGAAGATCTTTTTATAGTATATAAATCTTTAAGTAATTTATAACTATCATAACCTAAAGAGCCACCATGAATACTTAATAAATTTATATTGGAAGTAACTGAATCTAAACTTCCTTCTTTATTTGTTAAGTTTTCTATATACAGTCCTTGCGGCGGTTGCCAAGTTTTATAATTTTTCTCTGAATCCACTTCAACTCCAGAAGACAGAATGTTCTTTAGCTTGCGGGCTTCGGTTAATCTGAGCGATTTAATCGAGCTTGGAAGATATAATGTATCTAGAGATACGCCGTCCGCAAATGTAACATTCTCTATATTTGAACGTAAAGCAAAGAATTTTTCTAATTTTTCAGAACTTGTAAAATCAAAAGTTACCGTTGAATCACCAGCATCAACATTAATACCTGTTAAATTAATTTCTTTTAACATTGGTTTACCATATTCACTGGTTGATTCTGCATCAAATTGCGGAAGATTAAGTTTTTTATTATAAAAACCTGGATAATGACTTCCTAAAATAATTGATTGTAATTTAGGCGATTTTTCAGCTTTAAATTCAGTCCAATATAATGTACTTGAATCTCCTATACTTTGTAAAGCTTTTGCTCCATAAATATAGAACAACTGCTCTGCATATTTAGCTTGTTTCTTACGTCCTGTTACAACACTGTCTGGAAGTATCATGTCTACTGGAACTCCATTATATTGTTTAGAGTTAGTTACACCATTATCTCCACCTATTGCCACATAGCAATTTTGATAAGGAGTTAATTTTACATCAACATCCGCATCTAAGAAATTAGTTTTTTCTCCATTATCTTTATAATATTTACTATAAACAAATGGCTCTATTGCACTTTCATCTTCTATCCATTTATCTGAATAATAAGTTGGGTCATTTGCACCAATTCTTCCCCAAATTGCTGCACCACCTCTAGCATAATCACCAAAGGTCCACCAAGAATCTATAAAGTTTAATCTATTATGTAAGAACTATTGCCTTGATAATGACCTATCACCTTGAAGGGCATAGAAATAAGTTCCACCAGTATCAGTAACTAAATCTCCACCTCTATCTTGATATTTTACATTAGGATTAGTAATCGAAATGTATTTATAGTATTCATCAAGATTTAAAGCAATTAATGGTCTATCACCTTGCATAGCAAATGAACCAGTTTCTCTTGGGTCTGCTAAATACCATCTCTCGATATGGTCTACAACACGAGTTAATTCATCGGCAGTTTCGCCAATTTCTGAAGAAGCAATTCCCGCAAATGGAGAAGTTGTTTTTCCAGTATTAATATTAACAATACCTTTATTCATTCCTCTTAGAGCATAATATTTAGCTTGTAACTGAGGATAAAAACATTTATAAAGATTCATCCAAAGAATACTGTCATTTGTTGAGAAACAACCTTCTTCTGTTGCATTTACATAGTATTCAAAAGAAGGGATACCAGTATTATTAATCCCTAATTGAGTATCCATATCGTAGAAAATAGGATACCAAACATAATTTCCACCTTCTTTTAATGGACCCCAAGAAGCCATCATACAGTTCTTACCACGAGAGTCATAGCACATTAATACTTCTGTCATTATGAAATATACTAAACAATATTCTAAATCAAAATGATCTTGAAGTTCAGCTTTAAATTTAGCCTGTCTATATTCTTGAGTATCTAATTCATAAGTGACTCCCGCATAAGTTACAGGTTGCGACAACCTTTTTGCAGTAGTTAAATAACTATCATCTTTAACGTAATAAACTTGCGTTGTGTCAAACAATGCACTATCGCAAAGTTTATAACCCGAAGTATTCTTAATATAATATTTATTTTTAACATAATTATTTACATTAAGTTCAATATAATTGTAAGACTTCTATTTTGTTTGAGGGTCTATTATTTCCTCATAATAATCAACGCCCGCAACAAAATCACCAGAACTTAATTCATAAGTATCTTCTAATGATTTTATATAATATTTATTAGGTGCGTAATCTTCTGCTGTTACAGTAGCTACTTTATAGGCAACCTAACTAGGTAAACCATCTGTTTTTGTTGAATAAACCCATTTACAAGCATCTTCCCAATGCTTATATAAATCAAATACAAGTTTATTTCTATTCTCTGGGTTTGTTAAATCGCCATATTCTTCTTGTGGATAATCTACATATAACTCTTCCGCAGTAATTCCACTACCAGTCTAATCATATAAATAATCCAGTAAATCACTATCTGTATTATATCTATATTCAAAACTATCCACTACTATTGGAGCACATCCCGCTGAGTTTGCAACTTCTCCGCCATATCCAGTAGCAGAGGTTCTTGAGAATGATAAATCATCTCTACCTTCTGGGTCTCTAAATGAACAATAAGTTCTTGAGTTATCTGAATATTCCCAGCATTCTGCAATCTTGCGGACTGCCTTATGTTTAGCAAATTTTTGAAGTATTTTTTTATTTAATTTAAAGCCATAAGCTTCATCAGAACCTTTATCTAAAAGCATATTATATCTACCAATAAAAGTATATTGGTTTCCATTTTTATTAAAGGCTAAAACAGGGAATCCTTGAACAGATGTTCTATAATCTTCAATATTTGTAACTTTAGTATCTTTATAAGTTTTTTCTTTAAGATAATATGTTCCTGTTTTATAATTAGTTGCATTAACATCAGCTTTTGCGGTTCCAGTCTCATCTGTGTAATATACCTAACCATCTTTATAAACAGAACCAACCGCTTCTTTCTTAAAGACTGGGTCTCCTTCTTCCTCAAAAGCGCCAGCCGCATTATAGTCATTAAGTGGATGTTTAGTATAAGCGTTTGCAACAAAATTTGCAAGACCCATATTATAAGTTCCGGAAGATTCCATGTAGTCTATTTTTAAAGTAAATTTAGTAGTTCCTACAGTCTTATTATCATAATAAAACCAATCTAATTGAGTATCCGTTGGATTTTTTTCATATGCTTCCTAAAAAGGTCCTTTATTCATGAACATATTAATAAAATCAACTGATTCACCCTAATCATTTTTTATACTACCTTTTGTTTTTGCTTTGTAGTTTCTTCTCGGATAAAACTCTGAAGAAGTTCCTTGAACCTAGAGAGTTACTGCATTTGAGCTAAGTCCTCCGCATTGACTGGTCCAAGATGGACAATGATGCATATAATACTGCTCAACCGCACTCATTCCATTCTCGATATCTTTATATCCTTCTTGCTCAGCTAAAGGTCCAAGTAAGCCATTTGCATAAGCATGGTCAAGACCCGTATTAACGAAAGTTAAATGAACGCCCTTTGCTTTCTTAGCTTTACTATACGGTAATACTCCTTCTCCAAGAGAAGAATTAGTAGAATCTATAATTAAATAAGGCATCAAATAATTATCTTCATGCTCATTATTATAGTTTATCATTCCGTCATATGTAAGCTGATATTCACCTATTGCGGAGTTCGGTAAAGCGAGCATCTCACTCTGGTCATAAAGAAGAATATTCTTGTGGTCAACCGCATAATTTGTACTAATTTCTTTTACATTTAAAGCTTTGTTATAAACTCTAAATTTATATAAATCAACATCACAAAAATCTGAACTAAAAGTAATATTACCAGTTGCAGATTTTAATGAAATTAAATTCTTAGAAGTTATTTTCGCAATACTTGATAAAACTCCATTTAAGTAAATTAAGATTAATTTATTAGAGTAATCAAATACCATCGACAGATTCATTGTTTTATCTTCTACATATTTTACATTTACTGTATCATTTCCGGTTGAAAAGAATCCGTCTTGTGGACCTAAACACAATCCAGCTGTGCTATAAAAATTACAAAATACAGATTTTAAATCTATCTTTTTATAAATATAATCAAACTCTAATTCATCATATGTTTTTCCAATATAATGAACAACATTTTTAGTTGTTTCATCATACATCGCATTTAAGAATGAATCATAATTTGAATAAATAGATTGATCATTAAAAGCTTTCCAAGCTGTTTTATCAGCTCCCTCAATTAAAGAATTATCGCCTTTATAACGAGTTATTTCTTTAATTATATTGCTGTAATCTTGAATATTCTTTATTTTAAACTCAAATTCAAAAGTACAAGATTGCTTTGAAGTATCGCTTGTATTAACATCTATATTTCCTAAGTTAATATTAAATTTTGCACCATTACTAATTCTTAAGCAACTATTATTATTTTTATCTAAAACCCAACCATTATTATACCAATTGAAGTCTATAAAATCACCTTTATATTCTCCAAAAGACCAAGATGTGCGGTTTACCGATGACTCTTTATTTGAGCGACCAGCCGCATCAAAATTTAAAATAAGCCCATCTTGTTTTATTGTCATATCTCGCTTAGGGTCAACAACAACCTCGAAAGTTACATTCCTCATCGAGGTCCCGCAAAGAATAGTGTAAACATTCTGAGCATCTACTGTAGCATCAGTTATTTCAAATATATTAAAACCTTTTACATCGTCCCATTTAATCTAAGTTGTTTTAGATTCTAATATTTCACTTCCTTTGTAGAAAAGCACTTCTGCTGTTGGACTAGATGGGTCATAAACCATATAAGGTATTTGAATTTTATCATAGCTATAGTATTGTTCTTTAAAATCTCCGAGCCAGATAATAGGGTCTGTAGAATCTCCAACATAAGCAAATTCAAATTCTAATGGTTCTGGACCAGACCCCTAAATATCATTATCATAAGAATAAAGCTCTAATCTAGCTGTATGATAACCATGGTCTAAAACGCCTATTGTCGCACTTCTTGTACCAACCTAATTAGGTTCAAGGATTTGCGTCTACCGCACTTCCCCATCTATAATAAAGTACAGAATTTTCTTAATATTTCCAGAAACATCGCAAGACATAATTAAAGGCTATGCTGCATTATATAAAACTAAATTAGAAAAAGTTGAACTCTTTTTTAAAGTTAATTCTATTGTAGCCATAGTTATTGATTTGATTGTGCTTGTGCCACTTCCTATTCCAGTTACCTAAAAAGAAATAACAGAAACCGAATTTTCTTGTAATTTTGCTCCGAAATTAAATTCATAAGGAACATTATTATCAACTACAAAAGTTCCTTTTGCATAAGAAACACTAGACCCTTGTTCTGAAATAGTCCAGGTTACAGTCAATTTTGCATCTAATGCTTCGCCATAATCATCTGTTGCGGATTTAGCATTAATAATAGCAATCGCATCGTGTCCATTTATAATTGTACTATGATACTCTTTTTGTGTTACTGTAAATGTCATTCTTTTAGCATTGGTGCTACCACCTCCACCACTTCCACTTACAGACAATCTTAAACAAAAAGCCTAATTAGTTGATTCATCAATTTCTTCAATTTTATAAAAACTACCATCTCCTTGATTTAATACTAAATCTCCTTCTCGACAATTTTTATAATCTTCAATCTCAGAAAGCGTTAAAATAAAACGAACTTCACTATCTGCATCTTCTTGCGGTTTCTCGTCATGACCGTAAAATAACGCAACTCCATTGCCTCCCATCAGGATTCTTTCATCATTTGCATCCAGATATATTTTTCCAGTATCTTCCGCAAATAATAAATTACCATCTTGATATGGTCTATTAAAAACCGCAGATTCTTTTCCTCTTATAGGATTAAATCTAATCATAGAAGTTTTATTTCTCCTTTCTCTCATATATTAAAAAAAAGGGATAGAGAAAAAGTTCTCTACCCCTTTAACATTTCCTCTAAGGAATATAATTTTTTATTTTTTAGTATTTAAAGCTATTGCCCTTAAATTAGGCTTCAGGGAAAGTACCCCATTCTAAGTTTATGCCAATTCCATTTGTTTTACTTGAAAGAGTTAAATTCTGTGATTCAACTTCAAAAGTAGCTACTTTTCCTGCAGTGTTATTATCTTTATCTTTTAATGTTACTTTAAAAGTACCCTTATTATTAACAGCATCAACGCTATTCTCTCCACTAAGAGTATAAGTAGTATCTAAATCCTGTAAATTAAACTCAGTTTTCTAAACACCAGTTACGTGACCAGTATCACTTGTTGTAACGCTCGTTACAGCTGTTACTGAAGTTACCTTACCTTCTGCTGTAACAACTTCTGGGTCTACCCTAGAAACATCTTTATGAGCTACTGTAATAGATTTTCCATCTACTCCAGGAGTTCCAATGATATCTTTCTTATCATTATAAGCAATCGTACCAATTACATTAAGGTTACTATCTTTTATTGTAAGAAGATTCTCAGTAGCCTCAACTGTATAAGTAGTATCAATCTGAGAATCATCGCCTGAAGGAACATAAGTCCAAGTGACTCCATCAGCAGGTATCACTCCATTTGTTTCAGTTCCAGTTGCTATAAATAAATCTCCAGCCTTACCATTCTTGCCAGAACCAGTTACAGCCTGACTACCAACTACTAAGTAAGTATCACCAGCTTTAACCCCAGTTGTCGGAAGTGCTGCTGAAGTACCACCTGTACCAACAGTTCCTTTATAAGTCATAGCATCAAGACCATTAAGTTTCTTATCAATTGCGTCCTTACTATAAACTGGAAGCGTAGCAACATCCTGGTTAAATACATAAGTTGCTGCTTCATCTTCTAACTTAATCTTAGGAGTTATTCTTCTTGTTGAAGTATTATTATCAGTGTCTGAAGTCGAAATTACATATTCACCACCAGCAGTAGCAGTTACTTTTTCTTCTTCTGCGGTCGTTGCTTTTATAACAGTATTCTTTGAACTGATTTTACCATCTGTTGCGATAGTTACATTAGTTCCTTGTTTAGCAACAACAACATCAGGTTGTCCAAGAGCTGATTTTAATGTAATCTGACCCTCAGTTTCTTGCGCTGCCTCAGCCTTGCTATAAGTATCACCAGTTACAGTGATAGTACCAGCTGCCTGAGTAACCTTTGCTCCTGCTGTTCCTGCAACTTTAGGACCAGTTACTGAAACATCTTTAGGACCAGTTACAACTGAACCATCTTTTGCAGTTTTCTTCTGAGAGATAGTTCCTTTTACTTCTACTGCATTCTCTGCTCCAGAAGTAGTAACAGTCATTCCCGTTACTTCAATAGTATCATTTGTATCTGTATCTGGATTTATCTGAACCCATTTACTATCTTTATAAATGCAAAGAACATTTTCCTTCGTTGCGTAATAGAACTGACCATCTGCTACACCACTATTAGGGAGATCCTCAACTTGAGCTACCTCAGTAATTGACTTATTAAGTTCAACCATTGAAGTTCCTTGTCCTACATAAAGTCTATTAGTATCTGTAGTCAGATAAAAACAACCATCTACAGCTGTAGCTGGTAATGCAGCATGTAAACCACGTTTAAAAGCTATATTTGCCATATTAATTAATCATTCCTTTCTTTCTTTAAACTTGCGTTTCGTCCATTTCAGACCAAACAAGTCTATCATTTATACTATTTATTTCATCTACTATAGTGCTATTTTCTATACCAGACTTTCTGTTTAATTTTGATAAATCTCCAACTTCTGCGGAGTACACTGTTTTTGTAATGTATTCATTAACTAATTTAATTTTATTAGTCTTTGTATCTTTTTCAAAAACAGTTTCATCTAAATCACTATAACCAACTTTATTGGCTACAACTGTCTCCAAAGTTCCAACAGTGCCTTGAAGCGACTAAACTAATTTACTTACTCCTTCAACAGTTGTTGGATTTGGTTCATACCAACCAATTTGATAACTACCTTCTGTATTAAGAACTACCCTCGGCTCTAATCCAGCTTGGAAACCATCAGTTAAAGTATAAACTTCTTCTTGTGTTTCACTTTGACTGAATTTATAAAACTTCGAATTGAAGTCTTTTACCCTTAGCGTTCCATCAACAGCTTCTAAAGAAAGATTATCAACTTTAGTGCTAAAATCTTTCCATGCGGTTCCCGTGTAAATGTACGGTTTACCCTAGACTATTGCAAAGTCACCCGCGCTAAGTTTTGTCTCACCAACGGCTTCCGCAATAGCTTCCGCATCTGACTATCCTTCTTTTGGAGTTATCTCAAATACATGACCTTCTGCGGCAACTGGACCATTTTTCCATTTACCCGAAGCCGCATCATATACTAAAGACTCTCCATCTTTAAGTGTTTCCGCATTAATATCAACCGCAAAATTCTTAACGCCAGCTCCTTCGCATAAAAGAACAGAGCCAAGATAAAGTTTTCCAGTATCGCTTAATTTGGTAACACCATCGCTTGAAGTTACTTTGTCATATATAAAATATAGAGTGTCTTGTCTTAACTTATTGTTATTTTTTAAATAATCATAAGCTGTCTAAGAACCTCTTATAAATTTAACAAAATCAGCCGTTTTTACAGCATCTCCATAAGCCATTTAAACCTATTCCCTCCTTTTTTGTTTTCCAATTATCTCTTAGTTTTAACTAATCTATATTAATAAACTCTGACCAAAAAAGGTCAGAGTTTAAAAATCATTTTTATTCTTCTGAATAAGGCGTAAAGATATTCCCTTGAATTTTATTGTCTTCAACAAGAGATTTTAATCTATCTTTTTCTGCCTAAGAAACCTGTAATGTATTAGGAGAAAATTCTAACTGATCCACTAAAGCTGGCTTTAAACCATCTGTTACTGGTTCAATTAAAACCCAACCTCTAACTCTCATAGATTGATTTGCCTTATATTTTTTATCATATCTACATCTTATAGTTCCATCTGTATGAATAAAACATTCACCAGTTAAATCAGTGTTTTCCTAAATATTAACAGTTAAATTTAATGACTGATTTTTTAAAGGTTTAACTTCTTTTAAAGTAAAGAAAGTAATCCATGTTTTAGTTTTTTGCCAAACTCTTTTGCTATCTTTAACATTAGATTTCCCTTTATTTTTATAATCTGGATAATCTGTCCAAGATATATCTATATATATCATACTCTAAATTGGTGTATAGAAAGAATTATTGACAATATTAGAAACTCTATAACGATCTTTAATCTTTTGTTTTCTAAAGTTTTTATTTATTAATATATATGGAATAACATCATAACTTCCAGCCTCACTTTTGCTAGTATTAAAGACTGCTAGTAACCTCATTTCATTATTTGAAAGACTTCCCTCACCATATCCAGGATAATCAAAAACAGGAATACGTTTTTTCTATTCCATATCAGCAATGAATCGCATTTCTCTATATCCAATATTATAATCCGATAAACCTCTATTGCCATTAAACTACTCTGCAATAAAATCTTCTAATTTTTTAATTTTATTATATAATAATTCAATAATTTCAACAGGATTATAATTCTGTTCATTTATTGTATAAAAATTATATAATTTATCTTTATAATTTTTAACAGTTAAGATATCTTGTACGCTTAAATCATTTCCTAAAAGATTTTTTAAATCTTGTAAAACTTTTTGAGCGTCATTAACTTTATCTTGCAAGTTTTTTATATCTTTTTTAAAGCTATCAATCTTATCATTAATAACTTGTAAAGTGGATAAATTATAAGACCCTATCCTTGAAATTTCATCATTTAATCTATTTAAAGCCCCTTGAACAGTAGATATGTCTCTTGTAGTCATATCTCCTTCTCTTAAAATTCTATTCAATCTAAGGATTAAGCCATGTATTGTATTATAATTATATGCAAAGCCAATTAATTCTTTTACTCTCTGTTGAGTAATTAAATCTTGTTCAGCAACAAGCTTACAATTTAAAACTATATCACTGGTAGTTAAACTCTAAACTACTGCTTTATCATACCAAAACTAACCTTCTGAATAAATAAGATAAGGAATAACAGGAGTTTTACCATTTTTATTTAAATAATATTTAATGTTTAAACCTTGCCCATAGTTAGAAAAAGTATCTTTTGGGTTATTATCACCAGACTCTATTCCAATATCTTTCGTAAAATCTGAAGAAATTTCTGTTGTTAAATAAATATGCTCAGATATTGACTAAAGCCAATATTTATTCGGTTTAAAAGAATTTGGATTTAAATCATATTCTTCTGGGTTTAAAAGCCAAGGATTTTCCAAGCCATTTTTTGTTTTTGCATATAATTTTCTCTATAAGAAATAATCCTTATAGTAGTTTGTTCCAGTTTGTCCCCCCTGTGGAGCAGGTGTCATAGGCGTTGTCGAAGGATCAACTTCTATCCACTCTGTGCCTGCTTCTGACTTTAAACACCAGATAACATCATTTCTCTTCCAAAAGACTATAGGTCTTTCCTCTTGTAAAATAGCTTGTTTCCAGTCTGTATACACACCTGGAGAAGAGAGAGAAGGTTCTTGTGCAGCTTTCTCTGCTCTTATTCCCACATATATATCATTTTTATTATAAAAGACAACTCTATTGGTTAATTCTTTTTCTTCATAATATTCCCGTCCTTCAACATATCCTTCACCCTAATCATCAAAAGTAGGTATGTGATCAATCGATATTTCACCATTCCATTTTATACTATTATCCCAAATCTATCCAGCGTGATAACCACCATAAGAATTGGTTACTATATACTTTCCTCCAGCAGAAGAATAGTAAGTTTTCTAAGGATTATAATTATCATCTTCGCAAAGATTATAAAAACCTGTTTCATCTTTAATAAAGTAAGTATAAGGTTTATAAAATTTTAAATTTAATGGAGTGGCTGTTATTTCATAAAGCTATTCATTATTTCCAATAAAAGTTTCATTATTTACTTTCTAATATCTTTTTCCACCTTCTATCAATCTATATGAAGAAGTAAAATTCAACTCATTCTTTTCTAATGTATTTAAATCAGTTTTTAATCTATAAAATATAGGGGTTTCCGCATAATCTTCTGAATACTTAGAAGAATCTGTTATACTCAATATTTTAAAATATCCGGAATCTTTATCTATATCAATATCTGGCTCTAATACAACACTATATTTATATGTCTCAATTTTTCCCTTATTCTGAGAAGATATATACACATTTTCTGCTTCTGGATTAAGCATTTTTAGCTAAGAAGCAGAGATATTATTACAAAAATAAATAGTTCCTTCTGCAACCTTTTGTTTATATTCATCTTCTGTTAGCTATATTCTTTTTGGACAAATATTATTATTAGGTAAGGAATAATAAATTTCTTTACTATCATAAGCAACATCACTTTCACAAAGTATAAGATTTTTACCATGATAGACTTTAAATTCTTCTAATGTTCCAACTACACCTGATTCAACTTCACCATCTTCAATTATTATTGAAGAAGAATCAACTCTAAGTAAATAATAATCTTCCTTAGCATTAAAAGAATCTGTAGATTTTCTATATACTGTTTTTCCTTCACCATTAGTGGTTTTAATAAAAAACTTATTTTTAACATAAGCAAAATACTAATCTTCAAAATCTTTATCAGAAATCTTTCTAAAAACATCTTCATTAAAAAGACTTTCATGTTCTCTTAGTTTTCTAAAACTAAATCCAACTTGTTTATAATAATCTTCATTTATAGAAACATTATAAGGATTTGCTTTTACTTTATAATATTTTTTATCTATGTCTCCGACTAAATTATAAACATAATCAGCTCCTTCTTTATAAAAATAATCTTTATTAATACTATTTTTATCCGTTAAAGATACTTCTGTATATCCCTAAACTTTATTTTCATAGTCTTCTTTTGTTTTTATTGCCTCAGCTGAATAATCTGCTTTAAAATCTATACAATCTTCTTTATAATAAAACTTTTTATCCACTGAAGAATAATAAATATTATCATAACTTAAAGCAGTAATATCTTCTTGTCCAAGAGTAGCAAAACTTTCATTACTTATTTTAATGATTTTTCCCATTAAATCTTGAACAGAATTTATACATCCCGCAATTGTTGATACTGCTTCTGTTTTATAATTATATCCCGTATCAACATCTTCGTTCGGAGTAACCATTCTTAAGCCATTGTTTTTATCCCATTCAACAGTTTTATTTCTTTCTTTTCCATATGTTAAATCCCATACATCTGAAATAGTATTTCCAACAGAAGGAAGATTAATGCGGATTTCCTTAGTATCAGGTGCGGAAGTCTTAGACCCAACTATTATATTATCCTCGTCATTATATGGCTAATTAATCCAGCTCTAAGTTTCTTCATCGTAGATTTGTGAAAATCCAGTAGACTCAAGTGAAACATAATCTTCTTCATCATCTGCGCGATTGCGGTTTGCAGAATCAAACCCAGCTTTATTATAATAGATAGCCCCAGGGTATTTTCCATTTTCACCTTCTACCCATACTAACTCTCCATTCTTATTTTTGGACGCAGTAAAATCTTTTTCTCCATTTGAATTGCTCCAAGTAATATCTTCATCGGATTTATAAGAATCTTTTAAAAGTGAAACAGAATATTCATCAACTATTTTTGATTTTTCGTCACTTAAAGAAGCTGACTGTAAAATTTTAGTTTTAAAACCTGATAAATCAATTTTTGAATATACTTTTACTTTTAAATCTTCTTCAATTGGATTAACAATATTATTTACCGCTTCTTCGTTTTTTTCAGCCAATCCAATTACACTATCAATTATATTACCTAATTTATCTTTAAGATAATTTTTCTTTGTAACATAATCTCCTTCATCATCTTTAATCATTCCATAAGTTGATAAAGCACCATCTGCGGCTGCCACCCTAAGACCCCATTGAGTCTGGATGTGAAGATTGTATGTTTCTCCAAGTCCAGCTGGATCAAAGTGCGGTGGAATAGGATTTTCAGACGGGGCATCCGCACTCACTGTTAAACTCGGAAATCTACTATTAAGATTTGCAACTCTAATATATTGTTCATCTTCGCCTACATAAATTTTTTCCCAAACAGTAGAATCAAAAGTTCCTTTATATTTATTGTAGTCAACTTTTGCATTTGTTAAATAATTTTGTAAACTTTTTGCTTCATTATTTACATTTGAATCACTTGCTAAAGTAAAAGTATTATAAGGATTCTCTACTGTTGGCTTTGTTTCACATCTATAATAAGAGAAAAGAATTTCTTTCTCTTTCATTATTTCTATATTTGCTAATTCAGTCTGTTGTGTAGAAGGGTCTATATTCTAAACAATCATTGCTGATTCATCAAAATATATTCTTGAAATTACAACTTCATCATCAACTGTTTCTGTTATATCACAAAAATAATCCCCTTCTAAAAGTTCACCTTTTGCATAATAAAAGTTTCTAATTCTATTTACCTAGTCATTAGTTAAAAACTTTCCAGTGTTAATCTCATCTGTTTCTCTAACTACAACTACATCACCAACTTTTATAGAATTAACAGGAATTAAACACTCTATATCTTTATAAAGTTTAATATCGCCAGTTCCAGCAGAATTATCTTCTTCTTTTCTATAAAATCGCATAATTCCTTTATTAGAAAATTCTTTATCATATTCTACTAAAACATATCTTCCCGCAAAAACACCATCAGTTGCACAGGCATCTTCCATCTGTACTCTATTTGAATAAATTCTATCAAAAGTAAAAGGAGAACGAGAAGTGTTAGTTATATTTCCATAAAAACTCATTTATTCGCCTCCTCTATTTTATAAATTGCATCAACTATTAAATAACCATTTTCAGTTTCCGCAATAGTTTTTAAACTACTATCTACAAATTTCAATTCAAAAATTTCTCCATAACCTTCTACATCTAATTCAAAAATTCCGGTATTACCAACAATAACTGGCTCCATACCTTCATTTATTGTAAATTTAGTTCCAGGTAAAGCCTAAATTCCAAGAGAGATCATGTATCCATAGTTTGAACTTAATACTTCATCTGAAAAGAAGGCTTCACCGTTTGATAAATTTGTAATGTTGAGAGTAGAAGGACTATTGTATTTGTTTTTTTCATCGTAAAATCTAAATTGTTTTACAATTTTTTTCATTCCTTTACCTCCATTATATATCAATATAATCTTCTAGGTAGTTTAGTTGCATTTACTGACATCGTCCCATTAAATGCAAGCTATATAGTCATTTGTCGTATCACATATTCTCCCTCTATATGAGACTCTTTATCATAAATAGAAACCCATTCATTAGGTTCTAAATAATAAATAGGAATTGTAACAAAACTAATTTCCTCGACACAATACCCATAATTATATAAATTTTCATCAATCACATCTTTTGCACTTTTTCCTTGTGCGGAAATCGTGAAATAATTTTCCACAGATTCTGGAATATTTACATAAACATATCCAGACTTTGCCGTTGTATCAACGGAATCCGCATCCGAATAAAAAATCACTTGCGGAGTTTCTCTAAAATAAATAGATGTTACCGCTGTATCATTATCAGCTTTTGCCCTATCTCCTACTATTGGAATAGAATACTATCCAAGTTCGCTACCTGGGCTATCTAAAAATTCTAACCAGAAATTTAATGTCTAAGGGTTTTCAATAATTGATTTATTCCAGTACATATATTTATTAGAAAAATTATCATCAAAGTTATTAATTCTTTCTAATATATCTTTTCTTTTGGTATATAAATCATCTAAAAGAGATTCTACCTTTTTTAAATCGGGCGCTGCGGCATAATATTTTTTTCTAGCTTCCCGCACAGCACTTTCTTGCTTTCCGATTTCTATTTGTTTTTCTTTTAAAGACTAATTATATTTATCATAAGCTTTTTTAAGAATTTCCTCAGCCTCATTAACATTTTTAATCTTGTCATCTAAGCCTATATCTTCTTTTATTTCTTTTACTTTCTGTTGGTATTTGTCTGTTTCCTCTATGCTAATATTCTTATCTTGAGATTCTTTAAAAACCTCTAAAGCCTATACTTTCATTGACCAATTATCTATATATTTTGAATCAAAATTTTTCTTTTTCTAATACCTCTTTATTAAATCATTATAAAATTTAATTAGATTTTCAACAGAGAAATAAGTCCTTTCAGTATATTTTTTAAAAGAAAAGTCTGGATAATTTCCTTTTTTTATTTCACCATAATCAGAATAATAACTCTAACCATAAAAATCTATTGTATCTTTGTTGTTATTATAATATTTTTTTTCTTTTGTTTTTATTTCTTTTATTTTTTCATTATATTCATCTATCTTTTTTTGATTTTGCTTTTTTTTCTTTTTTGCTTTTTCTACACTTAATTTCTTTTCTTCTGCTTTTAACTCTGTCTAAAAAGCCTAAATTTTTTCAATAATTCCACCCCACAATATAGTTCCATCTGTTAGAAATACAGTAATAGTTTTTGATTTATTAGGAGTGAATTTAATCAAATGTAACTAAGACTTAGGTATAGCAGTACTAATTTCTTTATAAACGTAAATCCGCACATGTATATCCGTAACAGGCTTAGAGGTGGTTCCAGAATTACCTCCACCACTATCTCCGCTACCGTCACCTTTCTACCCTGGACCAGTATAATTAAGAGGGTTTACAACGTCACCATTTTTATGCATCTCAAAATGAAGATGAGGTCCAGTTGATCTTCCAGTACTGCCAGAATGCGCTATTAACTCACCTGTCCCTACGTGTTGCCCCACTCTACATGCAACACTACTATTATGACCATATCTAGTTAAAAAACCGCCACTATGTTTTATATCTACGCAATTTCCATAGCCACCGAACCAGCCAGCTGTTACTACTGTACCTGCAGCTGAAGCTAAAACACGAGTTCCAGTAGGTACAGCTATATCTACTCCATCATGACTTCTGCCCCATCGGGGACCAACTCTAGAAGTTATTATACCTCTTACAGGCAAGGGCCAGCCAAACATACCCATTTTATTCTGACACCTCCTATCATATCAAACCAAACTCTTGTAAAATGACTTCTATATTATTTCCTTTATAAACATATATATCATTTTCAATTGTTTCTTTTACTTTATCTAATTCTTCATTTGCTTCTGCAAGTTGTTTTTCTGCATCTCTAACAGAAGTATCATTCATTCTATCTTTTATTAAATTTTCATATTCTTTATTTAATTTTTGTAACTCTTCTTCTTTTTTATTTAGTTCATCAAGCTCAGACTAACCATTTTCCTAAAGTTCTTTTTTATGATTCTCCCATTCTGCTATTTTATCATTAATAGTTTTTTTAATGGTTTCTAGTTTTTCAGAATACTACTTTTCTTGATATTCCGGTAAATAAAAATCACAGATTAAATTAGAATAATCAAATTCAATATTCTACCACTAATCTTTTTCTTCTATAAGTTTTTTATTGTTTTCGTCCCATTTATAACTTATAGAAAAATCACCTTTAGAATGTTCAAAGTCTATATCTGGACTTGGATTATATAATTGTCTCCAAAATCCTTGCATATCTATATAGTATCTTTCATATCCAGTTTTTCCATTTACATACTATGGATTAAATAAAGATAAATAATAATTAAATTCATCAAATTGATTAAATTTATAATAATCTAATGCCATCTAATAAATTATTTCTCTCCAATCACAATAATGATAATATATAATAGAACCAGCATAAACATCTGAATCTTCTTGTCCAGAAGCAAAATAGTTAAATTCAATTGGAGTATAATCATATTCCTAATCTGGAACAGACCAAACTGGTTCTTCTAATTGTTCATTATCCGCATATTCTGTCCATTGAGCTAATTCTTTATATTTATCCGATCCAATAGCAATGTAAACATCTTGTTCTAAATATTTTATGCGGGATTCAGTCTCATTCGTCACTACAACCAGAGTGTTTGTATCATTTAACGGGTCAAAATTAACTCTAGGAAAAGTTTTATACATTTCTGGTTTTTTATCTATTGCATATCTAGCATGAATATTTATATCAGCTCCAGATACGCCTTTCCGCACGCCCCAAACTGAAAAATCATTTTTTAATTGTTCAATTCTTGGGTTATGACCTATCTAAATTATTAATTCATTTCCTTCAAAACTATACTAATTAGCAGATGACTAAACAGTATTATCTACATAAATACTATCATCCTTCGTTCCATCATCTATAATATTATTCCAGCTAGTGTTTAAATAATTTTTACTTTTTTGGAAAATAAATCTTCCATCTCTATCATAAAAATATTCAAAATCTGTAAAAATACTTTTTATTTTATCTAATATAGAAGTTAATGTCTCACCAACCGCAGAAACTAATTCATCTGGATATGTTAAATCAATTTGTTTATACCCAGCTGCTTCACCGTATTCCATTTTTGCTACAGTATAAGGTTTATATAAGCTATCTTGATAATAAGAAGATGCTCCTAGGTTTAAATCAAAAGGAAAAATTATTCTCGAAGGTTCTATGTTATAATCTTCTACAAGAGTATTATATTCAATTAAGCCACTATCTAATGTAACCATTTTATCATCATCTCCATGGCTTTCTATAACTTTATTTAAGAAAGAATTATTTAATTTCTAAATCAATTCTTCTTTTTCTTTTTCATTGGAATTAAGAATATAATTTAATTCCTCTAAAAAAACTTCTCTATATGCCTAATAAAGTTTTTCATCTAAATCTTTATTAAGTATATAACAAGAAGATTTTCCATTTAATTCAACTTGTTCGCATACATTATTACTCATTATAAAATATAAAGGCTGTTCTTGTCTATATTCCATTAAAGATAATCCATAATCATCAATATCATTAATAATAATATTGTGATAAGGTTCTCCCCCATAAGTATGAACAGCTTCCCGCACAATAGTTTTTATAGGTAAATTAGTTTTATCAACAATGGTCTCTTTTTCATAATAAGTAGTATTTTCATTGTATGGCTCATCAGAAAGAACAAACTGCTTCTTCTATTGGTCATAAATATAATAAGTATGAGCTAAATAAGCAGAACTTTCTGAAAAAGTTTTTTCAACATATCCATTATGTTCTACTTCAATACTCCTAAAATCAATCGAAGCTGGAAGTATTCCTCCAATTGTTCCATTTAACAGACACATCTTATCCTAGCCAGAAAGACTTATTGTGTAAGTTGAAAAATTTAAAGAACTTCCAAATGAAGTAATAACAAAAGTACCTTGTTTAAACCAAATAATTTTCTCATAGTTATCATTAATTTCATTTTCAATTCCTACATATAATTGAAATTTTGTATTCAAGCTCCATTGATAATCTCCAAAGTCTGCTTCATCAGTTACCATTGTAAGAGAACAGGCTCTTCTTACGGCAGAATTTCCATCCACCGTAATAGAACCTCCCGTTACCTTGCCATCAATCTATTCTATTGGTTCTTCCTTATCATTTAATGAAATAACTTTCGCATAAATGATTTTATTTTTATGTAAATCTAATTGTTTTAAAAAATCTTTATCCATAAGAGGATTACTCATAGTCATCCCTCTTTTCTTTTTCAAATAAATATTCTACTCTACTTATATAAAGATTATAGATTTTTTTATAGTTATCTAAAGCATTTTGCTATTCTTTTTCTATCTTATCAATAAAATCTTTTAAAACAGGATATTCATCAGCATTAACTGAAGTAATATTAATTTCTCCTGCTAAATAACTTTTATACAAATCTAAAAAATCTAAATAACTTTCAAAATTTTCTTCAAAATCAAAATCATCTGAACTCTATTTTAAATTTGCAATAGCTTTTTTTCTTAATCCTTCTAAAATATCTTTTAATTTTGTAGCATCTAAGAAAAATTCAGACTCAGATAAATTGATTTTATTAACACATCTTTCTAAAGCTTCTTTGTAATTTTTTAAAAGTTCATCTTCTATATTTTTTTCAAACTCATAAGTAATTTCTTTTATCTTATAAGAGAGTTCCGCAATATTTCCATTGCTGATTTTTATTTTTTTAAACTAATATTCTCCTTTAAGTAAGTCATAATGCTATTCACAAGCCAAATCAATAATATTATCATCTATCTAAATTTCATAAGATAGAATATTTGCATAAGAATTTAAAATAACATCATCTAATGAAATTTTATGATTTTTTCCATCAAGATAAATCTCAGATGTAACAAATTTAAAATCAGGTCCTTTATAATCAAACTTTTCTTTTATATATTTATTAAATTCTTTTATAAAGTCCTATTCACTATATTTATCCAGCATTGCTTTCTTAAATAAAATAAAACCTTCTTCATCTAAATAAATGCCGTCAACATTTATATCTTTATAAACATTAATCTCTTGCGGAAGTTCTACACTTTTTTCTCCAAAAGCAAAAGAACTTTGTTTATAATTATACAGAGGACGAGAATTTTGTATTAACATTTTTGCGACATCTGGTTCTTCATCTATAATAGGTGTTACATAATTATTAACCTACTTATAATATTCACCTTCATCTAAATCTGAATAATTTTTTATAAAATTAACATTTTTACTTATATCTTTTCCATTTTCATCTTGTAAAATATAAATATAAGAATATTCTGAATTAAATGATTTGTCTTTTGCGGGAATCAAATCTGACTCAATACTTTCATCTTCATTCTATATATATAATGAATCTTTATATTTATCATAATCAGATATTAATAAATAAATATTGTTATAATATAAATCAGAGAAATAATTTTCTTCTCTTGAAAAATCTTTAACTTTTATAATTTCTCTATTGAAAAACCGCAAATTATAAAATAAAGAAACCTTTGTTTTGATATTCTCAATTTCTTCTAAAACATTATTATAAGCACCTATGAACTAATGACATGCCCTGTCTTTTACAGTCTGAGAATCAATTAAAGATAATTTAGTTTTAGAAACTCCATTATAACTATAAGTTACAGAGCCAAAAAAGTAATTAGAATCTGGATATATATAAATACTTTCAATACCTTCTTCTTTTTCCATGTAATAACTTCCAGTAGCACCAATCTAAAAATCTTCTCCATCTATGCGGATTACAGACCCAGGCATTGCATCCATAACCTTCAGAGTATAAGCTACTCTTCCTTCTGGAAGTAATTCGCCTTCATTATAGATAACTTCAGGAAAATCATCTGCTTCTGGATAATAATCTGTATTATCTAATTTTATATATTCAAATTCACTATCTTCCTATTGTTTATCTAAAATTGCGGGATTGGCTTCCGCAAATAAAACTGTTGTCCACAATCTATAATCTAAGGTTACTTCATCTTTTTCAATTAAATTATAATATAATAAATTATTATAATTATAATCTGCTATTTCATCTGCTGTTGCTGAAAAATTGTGTAACATTCTTCCAAGACTATCCTCTGGCGACATAGAAACTAGCATTAACCGCACTATAAAATTTCCTTCTGCTGGAGACCTAAAAACTTTAGGTTTTCCGTTATTAAGCCATGATAAAACTTCCATTTTAAATTTTCGCTCAGTCGCAATGTTCTATCCAACTAGATTATGAGTAGGAAATTCCCAATCATCTAAAATCTATTTGTGCGTTTTTGAATTATTAACCTCTATTTCAGCAAGCAACCCAAGAATTTCTTTTAATTCTTCTTTTAAAGCTTTTCTTTGTTGCATATTATACTTCTATAATTCTGTAGATGATTTAAGAATATTGTCAATAACAGCTTTTCTTTCTTCTAAAAACTTTCTCTAATATTTAACATTAGTATTTCTTTCCATATAATCATAGTCATAATTAAATCCCAAAGAACTTTTTGTCATAAATAAATTTTCATCTTCGTCCATTTTATATGAGATTAATCCAGATATAGGAAATTCTTTATACTAAATCTAACCATTTCTAAAGAAAATAGGGTATTTATATCCTATTGTATCAGTTTTAGCTTCTTGGATTTTATCCTAAAAAGAAGAAACCTTTGGATTAAATCTAACTCTTAACTGTTTCTCGCCATCACTGATAAACATATCTTCAAAATCCGCAAAAATTATTGAAGACTCTCGTCTCTTACTAATAACACCAGAATTATTAAATTCTTGTATAGCATATTTATATTTTTTTCCTTGTTCTATAGTAAAATCCTTTTGAACACTATAAATAGGACCTCTACCATTTATTAAAATAGTTCTTATTTTTGTCCACTGTTTATATCCAGTATCAGAAGAAGCTCTTGTTATAACATAGTTTCCCTGTGTGTAATAAATAGGCAATACTTTTTGATAGTATTCTTTTGTTCTATCATATTTGCTATCAGAACATAGTAAAAATTTATCTTTTTCTTTTATATAATAAGTATTCTTTTGATAAGATAAACTATTTAATTTAATTATTTTATAAGATAATTCTTCTTCTTTTTCTGGTAATAATCCAACAGAAATAGTGATATAGCCATTATCAAAATTTAATTCTGTTTTTACAGTTAATGGTTCTTGCATTTCTTGAAGAGTCTCCTAAACTATTTTATATTTAGGACTTGCGGAAACCAGCTAATTATTTGTTGTAACTATATATTGAATAAAATATATTTCTTCATCTTCTAATTCAATATCTAATTCATATGCATCATATGAATCATTTACCTACTCATCAAGCGCAACATTATGAACCTTTTCACCGGAATCTGCTATAATTTCTCCATTTCCATTGCTTACTATAAACTAATAATTATAAACTTTTTCTGAAACATCTTCATGATAAAAATGTCCAGAATAATTATAAGCATGTAAATTAGACTAATTAGCTTTTAAATTAACTATTTCTGTTTTTATTCTACCAGTACATTTTGCAACTCCAACAGTAGAGTAATATCCTGTTTGCGGAGATGCAGATATGTCGACATAAGCCATCTGGATTTTATAGAAACACCCCTACCTTAATTCAGTTGCTTCACTGGCTAACAAAGAAAAATAAGCCTCGCCTTTTTTGAAATCATGTCCCGTTGAAGAAACTTCAATGATTTCCGCATTGCTTATAACATTCTTAATTTTTATTTTAAAGCCTGAAACCTCATTTTGAGATACAGCTTTATTCATTGAAAAAGGGACAGTAATAACTGCCCCTTCTCCCTCAGTATGACTAAAAGAAGGAATGATTCCTTCTACTTTTGGTGGATATAATTTCATTGAATCACTCCTCGTCTTCTGGATCCTCTATCATAAATAAAAGTGCGCTCATTTCCGCACTCGTAAACTCAAGATTCTCTATATCTTCAAACGAAATCATAAAGATATTCATTTCTTGCTCAATATCAAATAATTCCGCAATCTCCTTATTTACTTCTTCAACTTTTTCATTAGGAATTTGAATCTGTCCGTCCTTCTCTTCTCCAAACTCTCTAATGGTTTTAATCCTTGACTCTTCTATTTCATTCATCTTATCAAGAATATTTTTTTTATTTTTCTCTATTTTAAAATTTATTTTTGCAGGAAGATATCTTTCATCATTTTGAAAAGCTCCTTCAAAAGCATTTCCTATAGTAAATATCTCTCTGTTTGTTAAAATTTTCTTCATAATTTAATTTTCTCCTTTTTCTCTTAATTAGAATATAGCTTTCACATAGATAACAGTCATTTTTAATTTGCTTTTTGATGAAGCTTTATCGTTATTTATGTTTGAAAGCCATACATAAAATTTATTATTATTAACATATGAAAAACCAGTTATTTTACCTGACCTACCCATTCCGCTAGTAATTGATATTACTCCAAGCGGAATATAGCCAGATAAATTCGTTTTTGTCGTTACTGTGATTTTCGCATAAGAATTTTTACCTATTGATGGCGGTTTTGATGATTCTAAAACTACCTTTTTAAACATACCTCTAAATTGTCCATTTTTTATTGTTAAATCACCAGTTAATGATATTCCATCCAAAGCAGTTAACTTATTATTAACCTATAAAAAATTATTTATTTTAGTTGGTAAATTCATAATTATAGAATTATTATTTTCTCTTTCATCTAAAACAAAACTTTCATTTAATTTAAATACAGCTTTTCCATCTTTATCTTTAAGAATAAAAATAGAATTTTTTAACTAAAAACTATCTGCTTGTAAAAATGTTTCATAATTATTATTGCCATCATTATTACCTAAAAAGAACACTCCTGGATTTTTACTTTTTGATCCAGGATCTAATAATATTTTAGTAGTTCCTTCAGACCCAGTATCTTTTGGAGGACTTATTGTTACTGAATAATATGTTTTTGTTTCTACTATTTTTGTTTTATAATTTGTTTCGTTTAAATTTACTTTTATCCAAGTATCCTTTTCTTCATCCCCTTGAATTATTTCATCTATATCATTTGGATTATTTGGATTGTTTTTTTCTTTAGAATTATAAACATATAAATAATAGTCTCCCGCAAGAGATGGAAAAGCTTCTTTTCCAAAATCAACATACTTTGTAATTCTTTTAATAAAATCATTCAAATAATAAATTTTTATACCACTATTTATTTTTTGTTTAAATTCGTCTTGAGAATTAATTTCTATTAAATTATATTCATTATTTTCATGAGAATAATAGTTATAATTATCATGATAATCATTAGCATTTTCACATTTTATATAATTTTTTGGATTTGACGAAGGGTCTGCTTCTACAAAGAAATAATATACTTTTAAATATTTTGGTTCTCCACTATCGTTTTGCATGATAGCTTTTTTTATACTTGCTGTTGCATATAAATCTTTATCTTCTAATTCTTTGGTTTTTTCTTCCTCTGAAACTTTTAATTTCTCAACTTCAATAAAGCCATTTATATTACTACCTGTTTCTCTTATTCTTTTATATTCTTCTATTATCCAAACGGGAAAACTTTTATTTTTTATCTATTCTGAGTCCTCGTCAGGTTTCTATATTCCAACATTATATTTTAAAGTAAACAAATTAAAATATTCTTTTTCTTTAAAAAATGTAGTTATTTCTGTTGTCTCTTGTTTTAACTATATAGATTGATATAAACTAGCACCACTACCTAATAACTAACCTTCTTTTTCTATTTTCCAGTTGCCTATTATTCCAGAAGAAGCATTAATTGAACCATCCCACTAAACAAAAAAGTTTTTTCCAATAGCCAGTGGAACTGTTTTAGTATAATAATTGCTTAATTCTTCTACTTTTGGTGTTTCAACCTAAACAAAATTTTCACTTTCATCTAGTTTTATGTAATACTCCTATTCAGCATCAAAAGACTCACTATCTAAAACCTTCTAATATTCTTCGCTATTTATGAATAATTTATTATTTGCGGAAATCTTTCCTTTGCTTAAATCAATAGACATTCCCTAACCAGTGTTTTTATAATTTCCACTCTGAATTAAGCCAGATTCTCCATCAAATTCAATTCTTCCTGTGCCGCTTCCACCTATAAAAGCAGTTCCATCCTCTTTAAAAGCATATGTGTTTTCGCCTTTTTTAAAGCCATAAATTCCAGTAACAGTTGCAACATTCTCTTTAGATAAATCGCCTATCATAACACCCGAAAAAGTATTATCTTCAAGATTTTTCTAACCTGCAACTAGCATTGGTGATAAAATCGAACCTGTTTCTTCGTTTAATTTTAAACTGTTCCCGTCCCATTTATTTACAGTTCCAGAAGGAAAACAATTTTGAGTTATTAAAATAGCCTAAGACCAAACTATTTCACTTGCGGGATTCCTCGCTAAAATTACACAAGTGCCTAGATTTTTCACATAAAAAGGAAGAGGCTTTAAAATATTTGTTTCATCATCTATTACAGGAGAATACTTATCTGTTTTATTTATAGACCAACTAATATTTTTTATTTCCTTATTCTCATAAGTTATTAGACTATAAGGTTCACTATAATTATAATTATAAGGAGTTCCATCTGTTTTATATAATATTGAAGTTATTCCTTTTATATAATTATAATCTTTTATATTTTTAGAAATAGGTATTGAAATTTGTGAAGTTAAAATATATGAAACATAGTCTGATAAACTCGCTTGAAGAATTAGTGCGATTATATTACTTTCATTTATTTCTTCATTACAAAATAAAGTAATTTCATCATTATTTATTTCTCTATTTATTTTGTCTTCTTCTACGTTTAATCCTAATAAATCAAACTAAATTTTAGTCTTATCAAATTCTATTTCTTTATTATTAGAATCAAATAAAAAAACCTTATAAGTTAAACTATTTTTTTCTCCTACTCCGATAGCATTCTGAAAGAACTATTCTTGTTCATTATAATTATTTATAGGTTTAATAACTAAAGTCGCCTCAGAACCATTTGTTCCAGCTGGACCAAAATTAAGCTAAACCGCACTAGAGTATTCTTTACCATCTTTATTTTTAATAACACATTTAATAGTATTATTTAATAAAAAAGGAGAATAATTTTCTTTAATATAATAGTTAAAAACATCTCCTTCTATGTTTTCCGCAGATGAAGAAATAAAAGATTGTTTTATCATTGTATTGTCTGTTGGATAACTCCAAGTAATTTCCCAATCATTTCTATTTAATAAGTTTTCATCTTCCTTAGAATAATTCTAAAATTCTACTTTTATTTGTCTTAATGTATTTAATTCTGTCTTATTTAAGATTAAATTATCTTGTCCATAAAGAAAATAATTTCCATTAGTTTCATCTAATATATTAAAAATAATTCCACTGTCTTCTGGAGAAACAGGCACAACATAATCTTTACTAATAAAGATTAATTCTTCAGATTCTATTTGATCATTATTTTCTCCATGGGTAACAATAACTTTAAATTTTTCTTCATCATTTAAAGAATTTAATATCACATAATTAACAAAACTTTTATCATCTATTATATCTGATTCCAAAAGAACCCAGTTATCATCTTTTTCTAAGCTTTTGTCTTCCTCTTTTTGCAACGAGGCTTTTAAAAAATAATACCACTATATTTTAAAATCTAATTCTGAATTATTATCTATCATCGTGGGAACTCCATCATTCCAATGAAGCCATCTCAATGTTAAAGTCCTGTTTAAATCGGCATTTATTTCAGAGCCATAGGATAAATTACCATCTGTTGTTAAAAATAATTTTTCCTCTCCAACAGAGAAAGATTTTGAATCATATCCCATGCGGAAATCAATATTCGAAACAAAAAGATTTGAAGGAATATTATCATATTCTAAAAATTCCTTTTTATCATTATAAAAAGTTCCACCTACTTGATAAAAATACAAAGAAACAGAAGTAATTGCTTCTTCATCTCCTATATTTAAAATAATAGATTGTTTAGTATCTTTAAAAAAATTATAAACTCTACCAAACATTTGAGAACAGTCAAAACAATATTCTTTAGGTTCGTCCTCTTCTTTATTATTTTCTATTATAACTTTTAGACCATAGCTTCCTTCCACTATATTATATCCAGATAATTGTGTGCGGAAATCAGCTGATAAATAAATTTTATTATAATTAATATGAGATTCCGCATTAAAGGTTTCATATAATAATAAAACCTATTGTTTACTTACTTCTGGATGATTAGCAACTAGCTATCCAGAAATAACATTACTTGCCATATCTCCGGTCATATCTAAAAAAACAGAAGAAGTATCTTCTTTTACATAATCTTCATCTTCGGTAGAGAGAACTTTTCCTTTTATTATTTTTACTTCAGAATAATCATTATTTTGTATTGAAATATAAACATTGTCATCAATTTCATATTCAAGATTTTCTGAATAAGCTTCATAGGTACTAGAACCTATTTTTACAAGATATTTTCCTTTTGTCGCTTCTGAATTATCTACTATACAACCTTTTATAGTTGTATCAAAATTTAATTTTTCTAAATTTTTATCTATGATTGTCTAAATAGAATCAAATAAATTTTCAGCAACATCTGTACTCATTATATCTATTCTCCTTTCTCTCTTTTTCTATTATAACATAAATTTCATTTTAAGTCAATTGAACAAAAAAGAAAAAAATAGGAGAGTTAAACTCTCCTATTTGCATATTGTGCAGCTCGATTAACAAGATTATCAAACGCTGCCTCAATTTCATTTCTATCCCGAACATTCGGAAATTCAGCGGAAATCCGCACATCCTACTATAAATTATTGCCATTGAAATTAGTTAAGTTCTAAGAAGAAACATTTGAACCATATTGTCTTGATAGAGCTTGTAAATCTATAGAACTTACAATACCTCTAATAACATCAACTGATGCTAAAAGATTCTTAGTATCATCTTTATTTAATACCATTTCTTTCTAATGAAGCATTGCTAATTTTCCATTTTGTCCGCCCCAATCTCCAGTATAGCCACCTGTTTTAAATTGGACAAATTCATGGTTTGATTTTTTCCAATAATTATTTCTTTCAGCTCTTTCTCTTTTTGATAATCTCGATAATATCTTTTTTCTTTCTTCTTTTGTTAAACTTTTACCAAATAAATATTTTTTCTAATTTTTAGAAGAAATAACATTCTTTATTATATTTTCATAAGCTTTTTTATATTTTTCCATATTTTCTTTTCTATTTTTCCTGCCTTTGCTCGTTTTTGGTTTTTTACTTTGTTCTGACCAATATTTATTCAAATAAGATTCAGCGCTTTTTATTTTCTAAAGTTTTTCACTTCCACCTATCTTCTTTGCTAACTAATCTTTTAATTTTTTAACTGTAGAGTCTGTCATCGGCGAATTAGTTGTAACATAAACCAACTCTCCATCACTATTATAACCTAATAAACCATGAGTACCCTTAGTTTTTTCTTCAATTAAAGTTTTAGCAATTTTTTCATTATAAGCCTATATTTTAGAATTTTTTTTCATGGCTTTCGCAACAGAGTTGAAACTCATTACATTGCCTTTACTATCCGTAAAGACTCTTGCAGCGTCGTTATCTTTAGAAAAATCTGTTGAAGTAATTTTTCCATTATAACCATTTGTAGCTATGTCACTTAATAATTGATTATAATTAGTATTACTAGCTATAGCATTTTCGCCAGTATTTTCCGCAGTTATATCCTCATTTAAGTCTTTTAATAAATCTTCTAAACCACTTATTTTTGCTAATATTGTTGCTAATTTCTCCAACCAAGCAGAAACCTTTTTAACTTGTTCTAACATTTCATTATTTAATTTTCTTAATATGCCAGAGTCACCATCTTCACCCATTAATTTTTTCCAAGAGTTCTGAGATGTGTTGTAAATATTTTCTGCAATTTTATTAGTCTATTCAAAATACTTATCATATATTTTTTGATAATCTTCATTCGCACTATCTATTTTCTCTAAATATTCTTTTAACGAACCATCTAAATTTCCAAGAATTTTTTGAACTGGACCAGTATATTTAGATACCCAGTCTTCTCCAGAAGCGCCAAAGTCTATCTTTAATCCATTCTATCCTATCTCAGCTAATTTTGCGGAAGTGTTAATTAATTCTTTATATTGCGCAATTGCGGTTTCCCTTAATTGCTATTTTTCTTCTTTTGATAAATCGCTGTTCTCAATATCTTGAAGTTTTGATAATAAATTCTAAGTCTAATCAATTATTTTTTGATTATAATTATTTGAAGCCTCAAGATAAATATTATATAAATTATTATTAGCATCATCTAAAGACTATTCAGCATCGTTTATTTGATCTTCATTTGCGGTATATACATATCCATAATTTCCTTCATTATCTCTGCGGAGCCGCACTGTCTACTTTGCATTCTAGGCTTCTTCCAATGCTATCTGGGCTTTAAGTTGCTCATAACGGGCTTGCGCAATCTATAATTCTAATTGACTTAATTCACCTTTTTCTTTAAGACCTGTTAATTCATTCTCAAAGTTTTTCATTCTTTGTTTTGCGGCTTTATTATCAGATTTATCCATATCTTGTCTCAACGTCCGCAGCATTTTATTCATCTCATAAATCTAATTAGTTTTAGTTAAATATTCATCTTGTCTATTGGATGTTCTATCCATCTAATCGAGAAGTTCATCAAAACCGCCGACTGTATCAGACAAGAAATCATCTATTGCTTTATTAGCTTTTTCTAACTAAGTTTCTAATAAAGTCTGTGCGCCTTGAAGTATTGTCTCATAATTAGATAATACTTCTTCGCCAGCTTGATTAATTTGGTTTATAAGATTTTGTCTTTGTTTTTCATATTCTTTTTGTTGGTCTTCATTATAAGTAGCTTTTTTAGCTTCATCATCTAATGTTTTTAATTCATTCTATCTAGCTTCATAATTCTTTAATGAAATTTCATATTGCTACTAAGCCAATCCAACAATTCTATTTTGATAACCTAACAATTTATTATAATCTTTAGATTCTCCGCTTAAATCAAGAACATTTTTCATATGTTCCATAGCAGAAACAGCTTGGTCTATATTTTGAGTATATTTATCTAATTCTTCCTAAACTTTTGATAAAGAATCATTATACCAATTGCTCATTTTATTATTAAGTTCAACATAGCTCTAAGCTTGTTCTAATAAAGCGTCTCTTTCTTCTTTTAATCCTTCTACATATTTAGCCTATGTTATAGTACCTCTTTCATATTGTTTTTGAATATTTTCTAAGTAGGTTAATTTATCCCCACCTTCTGGCAATTGATAGTTTTTATCGGTGTAAGCCGCAACTGAATCATTAATATTTTCATAAGTTTTAGTAAAAGTATAAGAAAATAATTCTCCTATTTTATAAGCATCACTTTCTAATTTACTTGCAAAGTAATCAATTAACTTTTTAGAACCTTCGGTTAATTCTAATTTCAATTCAACCTAATAAGAAAGATTTTCAAAGTTTTTATCTAATAATTCAAGATATTTTTCATTCCACTGCTCTTGAAGCTCAATCATTAATTCTCTGGTCTCATCATATTGCTTAACCGCAGATTCTATTTGAGACATTGCTTCTTCTAAAGGTTGAATACGTTTTTCATAGAAAGTAGATTGAACGTCTCCATTTTTGATTTTGTTATAAGTTTTATATAAAGATTTTAACTAAGCATCTATACCTTTCATTATTTTAGTATAATTAGTTATCTCTCCATATTTATTAAAAGTAAATTCTGTTATAGGAGAAAATTTTAATTTAGCACTTTTCTTATTTTTATTTTCTTTATTTAACTTTTTAATAGCATCCGCAACATTTTTTTCTGCTTCTTTTAAGTCTTTTTGAAGATTATTTTTATCTATTATACTATAAGCTCTTGCTTCTTTTCTTTTCTTTTGGATAGCTTTTAATTCGGCTTGAAGATTTTTATTAACTTGTTTCATTGCATCAAGTTTCTTTTTACCGTAAAGCTAATCTTCAAGTTTTACTTGTCTTTGCGTAGCTTTAGATAAGCGAGACATAGTATCATCTATCTCTTTATATCTAGTGTATTTAGACTAAGAAGATTTTCTATCTCTTGCTCTAGCTCTTGCTCTTGAGCTGCGTCTAGGAGAAGACCTTCTTGAAGATCCTCTATCACCAGTTCCACCTGAGCTTGGAGGTGTTGTTTTATTAGCATTAGATGGAGGTAATGTTGTATTATTTTTTTTAACAATTGGCTTATCTCCTTTTCCTGTTTTCATTCTCCAAACAGTAACCTTAGATTCTCCTTCTTTTCCAGTAGCTTTTTGAGATTTTCCAGTTTTATAATTTACACTTTGAATTGGTACATCAGATGGTTCTTTTACAGGAGTTACTTCAAGCGCTCCTGAAATATCTCCTCCCGTTAAAGCCTCAACCGCTCCTCCAATTCCTTTTGTATTAACATCCCAACTAACTTTATTTAATGATTCATCAGAATTAACTACTTCGGCATCAAATCCTTGTCTATAACTTGCTACTTCAGAAGCTGGAACTTTATAGTCATCTATCTTAGCATCTACTCCCCAGCCATCTAGCATTGCTTCAGCCTATGATTTAGTTGCTCCAATACTAGTTAAAATTTGATTCATAGCCTAAACAGTGCCATCATCAACTTTCATACCAACTTCTAAAGTGCTTAAATCATCTTGTATAGAATTAAATTTAGATTTTAACTATGAGTGAACCGCATCAATCTAACTATCATCAAAATCAAAATTAACTCTCATGGTTTCATCGGCATAAGCTTCTGTTAAATTTTTTCTAATTTCATTAGCCGCTTCTTCTGAGCCATTACCCATTTGCTAAATTAATTCATAATTATTAGCAATGAAATCTTCATCTATCATCTTCATTGCATTTTTATCCGTTATATCTAAAGCTTCTGTTAAATCTCCTTTTATTAACTAAGCAAATTTAGAAATCTAGGCTGATTCTTCTTTAAAATCTGCATCATCTTTAAACTCTTTAAAAGTTTTCCCAGCGTTTTTAAACTTTGACATAGCTTTGTCAAGAGAATCTCCTCCCTCAGTTAAAACCTAATTTATATTTTTAATTGCCTTAACATCTTTTTCTCCATCCTCAGCTAAATCTTTTAAAATTCCTTTTAATGCATCTTTACTTTCTAATATTGCTTCTTTATTAGCTACAAATCTTTTTAACTATTCTTCATACTCTTCTGGATCAATTGCTTTTTCTTCTCTTTCACCTTTTTCATCAAGCTTATAATATTTTTCTTTTGCAGTATCATATTCCATATTATTAGATTCCGCAAAAGCTTTTCTTGCCTACCCTTCCGTTCCATAAGAATCAGCAATGATACTTTTTATTTTCTCTTCATCTTCAGCATAATTTTCAGCTCTTGCATTAACACCTCTTGCTAATTGATTATAGGTCTAATCGTGCCAATTTTTTTTCTACTTATCAGTTAAATCTTCATAGTCATTATAAATATTTCCTAAGTCTTCATCACGCAATAAGTCTTCTTTAGTTCTAGCAATATTGTCTTCTCTTAATTGTTTTATACCTAAAACAGAATCATATATATTTTGTTGTAATTCAGTAGATTTTTTAATATTTTCAGCTATTCCTTCATCTAACCCAGCCACATTGGTAAGCCAATCTTTATCTTGTAAATTATCTAAATTAAAAGTTTTATCATGCTATGATGCGTCTAAAATCTATAATAATGCCTTTTTTGTTTCTTCTTGAGCATTTCCAACAAGATTTATATTATCTGCATTTGCTCCCGCATTCCGTACTCTACCTACATCACCAGCACTCTTATCTAAAGATTCTTTAAAACTGTAATTTTTCTAATCTACTAAAACTTCTTGGTCTAACATATCGTTTAAATTTTTATTAGCAAAAGATTCTATTATAGCTTTTTCGTTTGTTATATTTTCAGCTTGTTTAGCACTATTTATAGCAATATTAGCCTAATCTACAATCATATCTGAGACAGTATCAATTTTTATTTCACCTGGCTCTGTTATTTGAATAGCTCCATTTTCATCTGTGTAATAATCTTGCCCTTCAACTAAATTTATATCATTCGTTGACTCATAACCAGCTTCTTCAAGTTTCTAATTCGTTCTATTTAAAGCTGTTTGTTTTAAATTATTTTTAGAGCTACCGCCTTTAAAACTCTAGCCTTCTATTGAGTCATTCAAATCATTAAACTCATTAATAGTATTCCTTGTTTCTTTGTTTAAATCAGATAATTGCTAAGACCATTTAGAAGAACCCAAATCTAACTAATTTAATTCTTTTATCTTATTTTTTAAACCGTCTACTGTATTAGTAAAACCATTTGCTTTTTCTTTTGTTTGTTCATAAGAAGTCTAAATTTTTTCATTACTTTCTTTTAATTGCTCATATTGTTGTTCAGCTTCATGCATTCTTTTATAGTTTAAATACAATACACCAGCCATTGCTGCCAAAGCTGTTGTAATAACTGCCAAAGGTATCGCCAAACCACCTAATGCACCACTAAAAGCTGTCGCTCCAGCAGATAGTTTAGAAAATAGTCCTTTAACTTTTCCACCCGCTTTTGCTGTGCTAGAACCAGCCGTGTCAGCCATCTAAGAAGCAGCCTCTTCCATATTTGCTTTTGCGCTTGCTTTTGAAGAAGCCACATTTGCCATTTCTGCTGAAGTGTTTTTAATAGTTTCTGCGGTATTTGCCGCAGTTGCCACGGTATCTGCTGTCGTAAAACCTGTTTTTGCTATTTTAAACATTTCAAAAACATTTGTAAATTCAACTATTGTTGGTAAAGCAGTTCCTATTAAAGTCACAATCGAAATTAATTTATCTCCAAAACTAGCTTCAGAATCATTTACTACATCAATTGCTGATTTTAAAGCGGCATAAGTCATAGTTAAATTTATCATAGACTATCCTAAAGCAGTTACTTTTTCTTTAGTGTCTATTGCACTCTATCCCATTTTAGAAAACTTATCTTTTATATTTTCACTATTTTCTTCAATTTTTTGTGTATCTTTTATTACTTCAAAAGCTCCCTAAGAGGTATCTCTTCTTTTATTAGCTTCTTTGTCTAATTCACTTGTAAAATTCTTTTTGTTAAACCCTAAATCTTCGCCAGCTTTATTTATAATTTCATTTCGTCTAGTCTATTGACTTTTTTCCTAAATATCAATAGACTAATTTAAGCCTGCCGCAATCTATTTTCTTGATTTTTTAGCACCTTTTTCATTTCTTCCTGTTTCTAATTCTTTTAAAGCTTTATCCATCTTGTTAGAAGTTTCTTCATCTATAAAAAATATATCTGAAATTTCTTCTTTCTAAGCTTTTAAAGTATTAACAAATTTCTTTGTTGCTTTATCTCTTTCTTCAATACTATCAACATTTGCCATCTATCTATCAAAATCAACAATACTTTTTTGAAAATTTTTAAAATACTGAATTTGTTTTTCCTACTCTAAGTAATCATTTACTTCAGTTTTAAAATTTTTAGCCTTTGAATTTAACTCACTTCCAATTATTTTATTTGGATTTACTTTTTTTCCTTCTTTTTGTAATTTTGTGACCTAATTACCATAAGCTCTTTTTTCTATATCTTTTAAGAAATCTCTTTCTTCTTCTGGTGCTGCGTCTATGATTTTTCCTTTTTCTATTATATTATTTGCTAAAGCCTAATTAGTATTAATTAATTCTTGAGCGTAATTTCTCTCAGACTCAGAGAGTTCTACATTAACAGCTTTTAATTTTTCTTCTATTTCTATAAGATTATTAGTAACCTCACCTTGCTTCTAATATGCTCTTGCTATATAACTACCAGATATATCATCATCATATCCTTGTTTAATTAATTCGTCATTCCAAGCTTTTTTCTAATCAATTATTTGCTATTTTCCACCTGGCATCATATATTTTATACGAGAACCTATCTCTCCAAGAGAATCAGTAATTCTTGACCCAAAAGCCTTCCACATTAAAGCACCAATTATAGGAAGCATTGTCTATAAACCACCCATATTTTTAAGTAATTCTCCAACACTTTCGATAAGACTGGCAAAACCATTTGTTAAAGATATAAAAAACTTATCATCTATTAAATCTTGCCACATCCCTTCAAAAGATGCACGAATCCTATTACTTGCGGCTTCCCATGATTCTGCATAAATTTCATTTTGTTCTTCCAAAGTTCCTTCAGCATTTTTAGATAAATCTACCATATTTTCAAAGAAATCAAAATTATCGAATAATGCCATAAAACGAGTATATTGCATTGTGCCAGCTACAGTCTGAGCTAAAGCTACACGTTCATTTCTTCCTAACTCGCCCCATTTAGCTCCTACTTCATCAATAATTTTATCCATATCTTTTAATTCACCAGAAGTATCTTTGATATCTATGCCTACTGTTTTTAAAGCTTTAGAATATTTATTTAAATCAGTTCCATCTTCTAATGTTTCTCCAAGTTTTAAAGATTCCATTCTTGAAAAAATAGTTTTTAATGCGTTACCAACAGTATCTTCACTTTCTCTTGTTCTATCTACTATTGTTGTAACTGCGGATGCCGCATAATCAAATGACAAACCTATTGTATCTCCAATAGAAGCAAACTTTTCAAGACCTCCTGCTATCTCCTAAGAACTTGCGGCTGTCTCAGCACCCAGCAATGTCATGATGTCACCGTAGTGCTCAGCAGATTCATCTCCAGCCTTATTAAAGTTATTCCAGATTGCAGTCATATAAGATGAAACTTGGTCAACAGCTTCTCCAGTTACATTCGCCATTTTTATAGTCGCATCTGTTCGCTCTTTTACCGCGTCGTCATCCAACTTAACATTCTATTAAAGGCGTAACCCTTTAATACGTTTTCACAGCTTTTATTCTCATAAAAGAATAGACTATATCTTACCTTTTTATAAAAAGGATACTCTTATTTCAAAAACACTTGTTTTTTACTCTCCTTTGAAGAGGAGATAGTCGTTGAACTTTATTCTTTAAAATAATCTCTTATTTGCAAATAAAAAAACTAATAACATTCTATTTTTTATTTTAAAGAATCTTAGCTGCGGATTTTCTCTATTTTTAACCTTTTTACTATACCTATAATAATTACTTATAGCCATTATAATATCACTATTATAATTTAGTAGTTAAAACCTAACAAGACTTCCCCGCATTTAAAGAGTTTGTAGAGCTTCGATATTAATTCGTTTACTTTTTATTACAACATATGGTGTAATGCCATCTGCTCTGTAATGTATTGGGGTATGTTTTTTATTTCTTTTATTATAAACCTAACCTTGTTCGTTTATACAATAAGTTGGAAAATCTTTAAGAATTTTATATCCTTTTGGAACCCAATCATACATAACTTCTTGTATTGATTTTTCACTATTCTCTTTTAACCAGTAAAAACCTCCACAAGTTCCAAATCTTTGTATTGCTCCTCTTAAACCAGCTTCTTGAACTTTATTATCAATAGCTGCTTCTTTTATTGTATTATATTCTCTTATAAATTCTCCTTCTAAAGAATATTGCAAAACTTTTACCTAATTTTTATGTCCATTTCTATAAGCGTTCTTCATATTTTCAGATGGAGTGACTAATCTTAAATTACTTAAATGATTATTACTTTTATTACCATCTATATGGTCTATCTGATATCCTTCTGGAACTTCTTTTAAATTAAAACTTTCCCAAACTTTTTTATGTACTGAATAAAGAGTCCCATCAATTTGAACCCTCTAATATTTATTTCTTTCTTGAAAAAGTAATAACTTCATTGTGCTTTTTTTAACAACTTCTCCATCTTCCGATATTAAATAATCTTTACTATTAATACCAAAAATAGGCTTCCACTGTTTTTCTGTAAAATCACCTAAATAATCTTTTCTCTTTCTTTTTTCATTTTTTTTCTCACAATTTTTTGCATTTTCACTCTAAGAAACCCATCTTAAATTAGAAGCTTTATCATTATGTTTATCCTAATCTATATGGTCTACTATAGTATAATTATTAGGATTTTCACAAAAAGCTTCTGCAACAAGCCTATGGAACATAAAAGTTTTTGGCTCTCCATCTATTACTAGCTAAACAGAATGATATTCATTAGTGGAATAAGTTCCTTTTAATTCTCTCCCCGTTTTATCATTAAAAATTTTAGCATCATCAGTAACAGAATAATTAGTTTCTTTATTATTTATAATAATTTTCTTTTTCATGGTTTAAAATCTCCTTTTTTTAAAAAATCTTTAGTAAGAACCTCTCACAATAAAATATAAAATTTTCTCCACTAAAATTTTTCAAAAAAGTCCACGAAAATATAAAAACAAACCCTTTCACGAAAATATTTTTATTTACCCTATTGAAAGTAAATCAACGACGCATCGGAGTATTTCAGTGTAGTTGAGCCCAATTCTTTTGCCGCTTTATTCGCGCGATCCGCAAAATCAGCCATGCTTTCCGCACTCTCTCCAGAAACTATTCTAATATCAGTTAAAGATTTATTTAACTTTTGTGCATATCCATATGCAGATTGTAAGCCACCTATAAAATCATGTAACATGCTAGAAGTTAATTGCCATCTAGCAGTATTTTTCATAGTCGCCCACATTTCATCTAAAATACCTTTAGCTTTATTAAACTAAATTGTTGAAGATGAAATTGACTAAGCTAATTGCTAAAAAGCCTATTGTCCTTGAGGACCAAGCGCTCTTAAAGACTCACCATACTCTTTTATAGAAATTTTACTTTTTAAGAGCCCTTCTGAAAAAGACTTTAAATCTAGACTACCTTTTGGTGTTAAAGACTAATTTAAAATAACTTTTAACTAAGATACTTTATCTATCGCTGAACTTATCTCTTTGTCAATTCCTAAAGAGTTTTTTCTACCAAAGTTTGTACCTGTAGTTATAGAATTTAACAAATCTTGTAAACTCTTTATCTAAGCTTTTGCCTAAGAAGTATCAGCAGTAAAAGCCATATTTACATTTAACTATTTAGCCAAATTTTTGTTCTCCTTTCTCTCCTTTTAATTATATTTTTTATTTGCAAATAAAAAAATAGGGAGAGAACTATTTTTCATTCTCTCCCTATAATTCTCATTAATCCTGAAAATTAACAATATTAAATTAACCCAATTTGTCAAGTATATCTCTTACTAAAGTTAAATTTTCTTTATCACCAAGATTTTCTTTTATTTCTTTTGCATCTAAATTTAATTCTTTATAATCATTATTCATAGTTTCTAGCATACCCATAACAGAATTTCTATATTTATAAACAGACTGGATTGATTCCATACACCAATTCCACATCTGATTAAATTCTGATTCTGGGAGAGCTTTCTTAAACTTTTCATATAATCCAGAAGCAACAAGTCTATCATATGTTCTAAAAACATCTTCTCTTAACTTCTCAGTAACATTAATATTAGCATAAGCAGATATCATTTCTAAAGTAAAGAAAATCTCAATACGTGCGGGATTGTAAAAACCTTTATTATCAACCGCATTATTCAAAACATTAGTAATTAATTCTAATTTATCTTCTATTGGAAGATATTGTTTAACTTCTACTTCTACATCGTTTATTTCAAAATAATCAACCATTTTTTCATAATGATTAATCTTTAATTTTGTAAAACCTAATTTTGGTGCCATTTAATAAATCTCCTTTTTCTCTTTTCTTTTATTTTAACAAAAAAAATAAAAAATGTCAAATATTTTATTTAAACAAATCTAAATGAGCATGAACATTTATCTTATAATTTAAATTTGCTATCATTTCATTTACACGTATTTGCGCATTTACAAAAGGGTTATTTTGTGAGTTAGAAACAAAAGTATTAGGTACAGAAAAATTATTATCAATTCCATCAACTATTACATATTTATCAACATCTTTCGCCACTATATTTAATAACTATTGTATTTCATATATTCTCCAATGTCCAGTAGAGCTATCATTTATAGCAAAAAGATTTACATTTTCTGTTTTTCCTGTTTTTTCATCATACCTAGATGTTCCCGCAATAGCTTTTAAAAATAATAACCTCCGCATAAAACGATTTGCGGTTTCGTGGAAGGTATCTCTCCCACTATCTGCCTTTGAATTTCCTGTTTTACCCACGATATTTAGATAATGCGCGGTAAATATAGGTTCAGTCATTAGCATATAAAATAAACTTGTTCCACTTACTAAACTTATTCCAGCCTTTTGCGCAAACGTATTTGCACTCAATTTATAATTTTTAACCAATAATGCGCCAATGCCATCTATAATCAAATCTAGCTTGCTTTTGGACGAAGCAGCCGTATAAGTTAAATTATTTTCATCTGTTAATTGCATTTTTTCTGGTAGTCTATCTCCTTGATACTTATCAAAACTATTTAAATCAGTAAAATCGCCAACCTAAACCTATCCTCTTAATAAATTATCACCCGTCATTTTTTGGGTATTTTTAAAACCTTTCTTAAAATCATCTTTTAATATTTTATCAACATTTTCATTCTCCATATTTTCAATTATCATACCAATTGCACTTGCCGCATATTCACCAAACAATCCTTGCGCTTTTGATTTAAGGTTTCCCGCATAAATTAAACCACCAATTTCTTTTATCTCTTTCTGAAAAGATTCCATTGTAGTTCTAATACTACCAGAATCTTGACCAACCATTTTTATATTTTGAGCATCTAGTACATTTTTTTTGAAAATCTCCCACTCTTTTTTTACTTTTATCATTCTTACGGAAGCTTCTGATCCATCTTTTCCAAGACCCCCAGCTATTGCAGCTTCTACTTCCCTTTTCATTCTCTAAACACGCTATTCAAATGCCCAAACTGAAAAGGCTCTATTTTCACCAGCTTTACTCTATTTTAACCCTCTTGCTTGTACCGAAGAAGTTTTACCATGTTGAGAAACACCTTTTACTTCTCCTTTATTAAAATCAATTTCCGCAAACTAAATCTATTCTTCCATAGTTTCAATTATTGCCTATTCTATTTCATGTCTTTGTGCATCAGAAATATCATAATTTCCCACTAAATGTCTATTCTCTTTTGGATTCATAAAATAATTTAAAAGATTTTCTAAAAATTTAGCTTTTGCTTGACTGGTCTAAACCGCAGCTTTACTCAAGGTATCTTTTTCTGCTTTAGCTACAGCCGTTTCTAATTCCGACTCTGGATTTACATTAGAAGCACTTGGCGAAGAACCATAAGAAACACCATTATTTAAGTAATGATTAAACCAATAATGTATATATAAATTAGCCATTCCTTTTTCTCCTTATAATAAAAAAAATGGGAGGTATTATAAAAATACCTCCCTTATAATTGTTTAAATCACAGCTCGTCTCTAAAGAAAGAAGCCTGTTCTTTATTAAATCTTTCTGCATAATCACCATAATTATGATAAGTACCGATTCTCTCTACATCAGCTGTTCCCGCAGTCTGAATAATCTGAACTGCTGCTAATACTTTCTTCGTCTTGTTGAATCTAGTATAATCAGGGAAAGCATCGAGTGTGAAAGTAAATGTCATTTATATTAACTTATAATTTCTTATAAGATTAGACTATATCTTGTTCCTTTTAATTAAGGATGTTCCTGTTTCGAAGTTTTTCTTCTACTCTTAAAAAAGATAGTCGTTGAATCAAAATATTTTAATCAATATTTTAACTGCGGATCTCCTAATCTTTAACGATTTTACCATACCTTAGTCATTACCTTCGCCATCTATGTATCACTACATAAACTTGGTTGTTAAAGCTCTAAAGGGGTTCCCGCATTTAAGGAACGATTATTTTCAGCAAATTTCTTATGCTGCCAAGCAATTTACTTTACTTGGATCACCAGAAGAAGACATTGTGAATGTAAAGTTCGACTGAATCTTACAGTTAGGAATAATAAATTCAGCAGGCATATCTACGCCACTCTGATTTCTAAACAGTGTTGAAGCTTCTAAGTAATAGTTACCACCGAATTTATCCGGAGTAATATCTATTTGCTGAACACCACTTGATTCCTCTGTATAGAAGTCTACTAAAACTACACTACCAGTTTCAAATCCAGGGAAACCTGACGCTGCATCTGCCTTAATAGCATCCGTAGCCTTTAACTTAAACCTGAATCCTTCTGGATGGTCTTCCTCTGCGGCTGTTACCCATGCGTTTTCTGTCGTGTCATACTTAACAGCTTCTATCGCATCGGCTGCCGAAATATCTGGAATATATGGCTCCGTAATTGGCTCACCGTCTTCCAGTAACATTACATATATTAAATTTTCTTTCTTGTTGCCAACATATGGCTTTTCTTTTGTTATTATTGATACAATTCCAGTTTCATCAACAGCAACCTCATCAGTTGTTTCTGTCTTATGAACCTTAATTGTTTCTTTAGCACTAGCCTCCACAAGTCCTGCACCTGACAGAATCATGAATCCTGCCGGAGATATGAGGGCATCTTCCATCGTGAAGGTTATCGTTCTCATTTGCTATACAATTACTTATATAGATTAGACTATATCTTTGTTAAATAATATCAGCGTGGAATTTCTCGATATTATTAACACTCTTCGCTGTCCTCATTTAAATAAGGCACCTAGTCGTTGAAGTTTTTAATTATTATACTCCAAAAGTCAGAAGTCGTTAGGAATTTTTCAAGCTAATCAAAATACTGATATGGAATAATTAATAATGGAATTTTATTATTTTCCGCAAACGTCTATTTAATATAATCATGTTTCTAAGTATAAATTAATCTCTCTGGTGTATTCCATTGAGTTCCCCTTGCGGAATAGTGTTGAGAACCATTATTCTCAATAAGTCCTATTAATTCATTTTCATTATTGAATAAAGCAAAGTCAAAAGGTAATGGCATTTTATCTCTACAATCTTCAAATCTATATTCTCTTTTAAAAGGAATATTTAATCTTTTTAATATTCTTGCCATTTCTTCATTCGCTTTAGAATTAATACAACCGCACGAAGTAGTATCTCCATTAAATAAATGTTTTCCACTTATTATACAATCGTTTCCGCATTCGCACTTACAATTATAATAATACTAGCCATCTTTTGGAAAACAGCTTATAATAGTTAATTTTCCATATTTTTCTCCAATATGTTTTTCAGCATTTTCTTTAAATCTTTCTTTTGCTTTTTGTGCTTTTAAACAACCACAACTTTTGGAAGCTCCATTTTTTAAACTGCCTTTAAAAACACTTCTAATTGTTCCACAATTACACTAACAAATATAGTGTCGTGGTTTATTCTTATCTATTTTTAAAACAGTCCATTCTCCAAAAGTCAAACCAATTAAAGAATTAGAACATTCTTTTGAACATGCGGTTGACGTACCCTAAATAAGTGCGGTTCCTCTAACTGGTCTAACAGTTCCGCACACCTCACATCGGCACAAAAAATATTTTATTCTATGTTTATTTGTATGATCAAATTTTATTACTTCCCAATGACCAAACTTCATTTTGGGTTTTATCTCACTTGGAGTCATAATTTCACTCAGTCTCCTTTTTCTATAGATTAATAATTAACTTACCTGCGGATTAACCTATAATTTTATACTTTTTACTATACCTAGATTAATTACTTCTAGCCATTATGCGTATTACTACCATAATTTAGTATATAAAATCTTCAGGCTCTTCCCGCAATTCAAAGAGTTATTTTAGAAGGTGACAAACTCTTTGCTAAAATTGATTTTTTCACCTCATTGATATTACGCTATACCTTTATATATTCGTATAGATTAGACTATATCTTCATCCTTTTATTAAGGAGCTTTGCGCTTCAAAGTTGTTTAACTTTTACAAAATATTTTAGTCGTTGAACTTTCTTCTAAAAGAAGCTTAGCTGCTGATTGCCTATTTTATTTAATATAGGGGTCCCAGCAATTCACAAAGTTTTTCTTTATCTTATTACTAAGAATCGTGAGCCAGAGAAAAAATCTATCCCACGCTACAAGTCTTGAGTTACCTCTGCCCTTTAATATTCTATATAAAACGCAACTTTTATATATGTTCTCTTATGAACTACTACATGTCTCCATGCAGAATAGACTATATCATAATTTTTTTTAAAATAAAATCCTACCTTTTTCAGATATCTTTAACTTATATCTTACTCTCCTTAGAGATAGTCGTTGAACGTTAATCAAAATTAATTTTTCGATGCTGATTGTCTTTTAATTCTAAAGAGTTCTCAGCAATTTAAGTAGTTTGCTAGCAACATCACTGTTGATAGGGGCTAACATTAACCCTGTGCATATACCGTAGTAGCGGCGCCCTCAAGAGTGGAAGTTTTCAGTGTATCAAAATAAATAACCGGTTCGTTCTTATAAAAAATTTTATTCCCGACTTTCTGCGCTGCTTTAGCCCGCAGAACGACGTCGCAGATCTCGCGTATCCCGAATCGCATTACCGCACTTCCTTTCTATTTTTCATCTAGTTTAATGTATATTTTTCATCCAGTCATCCGCTTGCTCATTCGGGGTTCCTCCCGCCAAACGGACTCTTAAATCTATATCCCAATTTATATACAAAGAATATCTCTCTACTAAATCGAATAACTAATACATAGTCATCTCTTTTATCTCCTCCGGAGTTTTATGTAAGCCAATAGACAAAATGGATATATATTTTGTAAAAATACTATCTCCTACTTCTCCAGCCTCTCTTTGTGCGGCGACCCGTGCCCGACCCCGCATTAATTTATCCGCAATCTCTTGCGCTTTTCTATCAACTGGATTAAAACCCTGGTTAGATTGTGAGTTTTGACAAAATATCTAAGATAAAACAAACTATAAACTTTCAAAATTATTCTCATCCACCATTATGGGTGATTTCAGTCCCTCTTTGAAAAAACCTAATGAACGAGGCAATAATGAAATTTTATATTCTGGAAAAACCAACTAAAGCAATTCCATTACTTCTTCTTTTTTATCTTGCGTTCTTTCATCATTCATCACCATCATAAATACTTCAAAATTAGTTATCTCCCCTAATAAAGAAATGTCCTCTGCTTTTACTAATTTTTTATGGACGTTAAGAGTTTGAGCCGCCATAAAAAAAGAACGTTCGCCTAAGAGAGCAAGTTCCTGAATAGACGGCTAATGTGCAATCAATTGACAATCAATTATTGGTATATCATTTCCGCACATTAAAGCTATATTCAAATCATCAATGTTTATCATTATACATCTAATTAAAAGATTTTTCAAATTCTTGCTAATCTTCTTGTTTAGGCATATTTTTCTTATCTTCGTCTCCATGAATTGCTAAGAACATCATACATAAACCAGAAAATTCTTCTGTTAAAGTAATTCTTGACATTCCCGCAAACTATAGTGTTCCTATCCCAGTAAGATGTTTGTTATTAAACATCATATCTATTTCTGCTGCAATTCGATAAGGTCTTAATTTAAAATCATTTAATTCCCACTAATCATAATGGCATATGATATCAAACATAATTACATTATCTCTAAATTCAGGATTCTCCGCATTTGGAGAAAAGTTATCAAAACTTACCATTAAATAATTCAATACTTCTTTATCAGTATAAAGTTTTGGAACTCGTTTAATATTATTCTAAATTAATTCAAGAGTCTCATTATCTTTTAATTTAGGTCTCTTTAAACAATCCTTTGTAGTATAATATAATAATTTTTTAATTCTATCATTTCTTAAAATTTCAGAAATGATAATACCCATATCTTTTTCGACAGATAGAAAACTGGATTTTGGATAAGTGTAACTTTCAATTTTCATATCTTCTCAAACTCTCCTTTTTCTCTTAAAATAATGATTCTACAACGATAGTCTTTTTCTTTAATCCAAAAGCAAGTTCAAATTGACCGCTATAAGCACTATCCCATCTTAAATCTATACAAGCATTTTTATTATCATCAAAATAAGTTTTTATTATAGTAACAGGATATTTCTTATCTATGTGCCATTTTCCCACACCATCATTATTTGTGCGGAAAGTGACCATCATTTTTGGCTTAATAAAAGTATCGCCTTTAATTAAATCATCACTATTTGGGTCTAACGGTTTCATTTTTAGCGAACCCGCAATCCCTTTGTCCATGTCATCTTCAAATTTATTTTCATAGTATTCTGTAGCATTGACCTCAATAATACCAGGCATACCAATCCAATCTACAGCTTCTACTCTCCAACAGACCTGATTGTAATCATTTTGTAAATAAAATTTACTATATCTCTAAAAATATTTTAATGTATTTTTTGTTTTGGGAATTAAAATATTTAAAGAATAATTAGGTCTATCTATGCTTACTAAGTGTTTTTGTACATAATCTATTTTCGTTTCAACTGGTCCTCGAATAGCTGCATAAGTATCATGCAATTCACCATCATCTTCCCAGATGATCTAATACGAACATTTTCTAATGTCTCCACGAAAGTAAGCAAGTTCTGTTAAATTCTATAAATATATTAACCAATAGGTATCAGTCTATGCCCATTCAAATATATCACCTGGCTTGAAGTCATAGTCATACCTAACTGAAATTATTTTATCATCATAATCCTATTTTAATTTATTAGGATTTATAAGTGCGGGAATCTCTTCATTATCCAATCCCCGCAAATCTTCTCCTCTTGGAAGAAATTTTTTTATTTTTGCTGCCTAGTACGAATACTTAACGGCTTTATCTAAAGTTTTGAGCTTATCTTTTACCATGCGGGATTGCTAGGATGGACCTCCCTAACTCTGGAGTCTATTATTCAATATCTCCAGACCACTTGTAAAATAAATATCTGGAGTAGGAGGTTTATTAGCATCTATATCTTTTATTCGTGTTTTAGGATTTTTCTAAATTTCATATAAATTCATTTTCTTTTCAACTCCTAAATTAAACTTATAGATTCAAATACTGTTTTCCTATATAGCTCAAAGCTAATTTCAACTTTTATTTGCAATCCTTCAAGTTTTGCAAGCAACTATAAGAAAATAGGTTCTTCTATAAATATATTATTTAAACCAGCTATTTCAATAATAACTGTATCTAATTGCTTTTCCCAATCTTCTTTATTTTCCCGCATTGGAATGAGTTTCCATAACTGGTTGGTTAAACGAATTATATTTTTATTGATGCTGTTTTGCGGAAACTCAAAATTATATTTATCTGATGTTTGTAGTACCATGCTCTCCAAACCAATACCAAGTAGATTGATATTGTCCATTTTTTGGATTTATTTCTCGTCTTTTATAAAGACGTTGATAGTGGATAGATTGTCGCTAACACTCGCCTAAAAGACTCTGTAGCTTGGCCAAATGGTTGGCCTAGCTGGTCATTTTGTAATCTGACCCCGAGTATTTCATCCGTGTGTTCTCGACTGAAGTTATCTATCGCTGCAACCAACCATTCATCATAAGGATAGCTAAAATATTCTGTTCCTCCGCGGTAAGCTCTTCCGCAAAGTAAGAACGTTCTATCAAAACATCTGGCACTTTATCAGGATCTAAATCCACATCATCTCCGTCTTCCCAAACAACTCCAATTACAAAATCAGAAGGAACTACTTGGTCTTCTGGAATAGTTAGTGTTTTTAATTCATAATCTAAAATATTTTTTCTTGGAAACTCAAACCCAGGTAAAGCCTAAATTAAAAGACTTTGCAAATCCCGCAAAGTCTCTTCTGGTGTAGTCTCCATATACATGTCGTCAGTAATCTAACCTAGAAAGCGATTATATACTTCTGTAAAAGCACTTCCCATTTTTGTTATACCCTTTTATATTTAGGTGGCTCAGGTGCTTTATTTTCATTACTTGCTGTTTCTTCTGGCTGAACTCGTCTCTGAGGCACTTCCTCCTTTGTTGCGACTCTTCTTTCTGGAATAGTTTTTTCAACCGAATCTGGTTCATCTTCTTTTTCTGCTTCCATGTTTCTAATTGCCGCTAAAACATCAAACCCAGTTTTCTTCTTTAAAGCTTCAATTTTCTGCGTATCAGTCATTGGAACTTTTACAGCTAATGTTTTTACTAAATCTATTATACCCTCTTGCGCAAAGTCCAAACAGTCTAAAAACCTGTCTAAATTATCTGACCCTGCCACCAATTTTGCAACATCTTCTTCACTATAAAAATACTCCGGAGTAGTATTTTTGTCAATATGTAAAGCATCTAATGCTTCTTGACTATCAAGAATTTGTAAAAAATTGACTAAAAGCTCAGGACCTCCTGGCTGATACATTAATTTATCAATTTCTTTTTCGTCAACTTTCTTTTTTTCCATCGGATTAAACTCTCTTCTAATTCCTTCATCCGGAATATTATATACTACTCTACTAGCACTTCTATTTTTTATTGTAATATAACCCATTTTATCTCCTTTTTCTCCAAATCTATATAAAATTGAAGAAGAAAGAAAAATTAAAATCTTTCTTCTTCAAATAATTTTATCAAGCTCCCTGTCCAGAAAGTCTGCCATCATAAGTGTAAACCTTGCCAGTTACACCATCATAGTTGAATGTATCCATCTTACCAACAAGTGAAGTATCAACATAAGCACAAATGTTGTTAGCTAGCATAGCTACAACACCGACTTTCTTGTAAACTTGAATTTCTCTTGATCTATCTCTATTTACATATTCATCAACAATAGTATTTCCTTCAAGAGCAACCTTAACTGGCTTGCTATCTGCTCCATTTGGAATAATCCAAGCATAACCTGGGTCAATTACCTTTGTTGAGTTAGTTTCATCTTCAAAGCCCTGTTCAAGAATGATAACTCTCTTACCCTTATAATCAGCAAGTCTTCCAGTTCTCCAAAGTTCATCTTTCATAGCTTCAGTATATCTCCAAGCTTCTTTAGGAATCATATTTACCGCAAACTCAAACAGGCAGTAAATAGTAGGTAATCCATAAGCAGCCGCAATAGTCAGAAGTCTATCGAATTCTTTTTCATCAAAACCATTTGCCGCAACTCTATTTGCCGGTGGAAGCTGGTTAATTGAAGCCTTCAGAGCGGCACCAATTTCCTTAGAAATCAGTTCATCCATTCCTTCAAGAATAATATTATAAACTTCATCCATCTGGATTCTGCCATCGAGGAACTCTTCAAAGCCTATTTCAGCGGCTCCACCAATAGCTGAAGTTCTTACTTCGAACTTTTCCATACCTTTTGACAGCTTGAAAGTTTCATAAACTCCCGCAAGACCAACTCTTGTAATGAACTGTTTAGCTCTTCTATTTGATCCAACAGGTCTCTTGAATATCGGTTTATCACCCTGATTAAATTGCTTAACTTCCGCAAATTCATCATATTTTTCAACAATCTTCTTTGGAAGAACGTCATCCAGAGTTTCCTCAATCAGACTAAATATAAGGTTCTTATTTTCTCTCCAAAGTGAATAAGTTCCACAAAGTTCTTTTAATTCCTGTCTAAGCGTTTCATTCAGTGCGTCATAGCTTAATGACTCTCCCTTAAAACTATAAGCAGTAGGAGCTGAAGGTTTAGCTTTACCAGTTTGTTTCATTAATGCAAGTAAATTTGCTCTATCTAACATCTCGTCTATCTCTCCCTTCTTTTATTAAACTATACGCATTACTTTAACGCCTTTTTGTCCGTCAGGCATTGTGTAAACTTTAACTACTTGCCATTGCATTGATTCATCAGTGCCAGCCTTTGACAGAATACCCTTGTCATTAATTTTAAGAATATCATTAACCGCAAGTTCTTCCTCTACGATAAAGTTAGTAGTCATAATGTCTCCTGGATTAGTCTTAAGAACTCTAGGAACCATTGTCGTACCTTCTGGCATTCTCTTTTCTTTATATGTACCTTCTACAGTGAACGGATCTTCATTATAAGCCGGTTCATACATATCTGGTGCGGCAGTCACATCATCAAATTTATATGTCTTTTCTCCAATTGTAATTGAATCTTTACCTTCTGCATCAACACCATTGTAATATCTTGATTTTATAAACTTTAAAGTTTCATGGTCAAGAGGACTATAAATCCTAGCTTGATAATTATCCTTAATCATTGCAAATTCGCAATCAAGCTGGTCTTCTCTATAGTTCTTTATCTCGTTAAATACGAGCATCCATTCGCCTTCGCCTGTAAAATCGCATACACCCTTTGCATAATCATATTTTACAAACTGACCTTGCTCTAAAACTTCAATTTCTTTATCAGCTGGTAACTGAGCATATATTTGACCAGTTCTTTTGCCCGACAGATGATTCGGTTCAACTTGACCATAGCCATATTCAACATAACCAGCCTGACTTGTAATATTTTTCTTTAAAAAGTCACGAATCATGTTTCGTTATTCCTCCTTATATTATTCCATACTTTTTGCGACTTGACAAACCGCTTTAACCCAAGCTGGTGTATCATCTTCCGCATCATCATTATCTAATGAGTAAGTTGTAACAGTAGTAGGTTCTTCCTCTTTATTGTCAAAACTTACTTTATTTCTAACACAAAGAATTGATAATTTTGCTTCTATGTCTTCTAAAGAGTATTCATTTATATGCTCTTTAACATCTGCTTTATCCTCGTCAGAAAGCATATAAAAGCTTTCAATCATCTTTTCTTTTTCTTCTTTATCTTTATTAGCTTTAAATTCTTTTAAAGAATTATTTTCAGTCTCTAAGCTTGAAACCTTTTCTTGTATTTCATTAAATGAACTTTCTAACGTATTGAATTTCTTTAAAAGTTCTTCATAATCCTCAAGAGAAAATTCCTTATTTTTCTTTTTCTTTTTATCATCTTCTTTTGAATCATCAGAAGAATCATCCCCTTCTTCTGTTTTTGAATCATCTGAAGTTTCTCCTTCTGAATCATCTTTTTTACTATTAGAATCATCAGAAGTGTTATTATCTTCCTCTTTTTCGTTCTTCTTCTTATACTCAACTTCAAATTTTTCAATTTTTTCTAATGAAAATTGATTTTGTAATTCTACTGGAATATAGTCTGCTTTTACAGATTCAAGGTCTTCCGCAAAAGTAACACCTTCTTCATCCGTTAAAGTAAAGCCTAATTTAAAAAGACTATTAGTTTTCTTACATTTTACTATTGCAAACTTTTGTTCGCCATCTTCATAAATTCCATCCAGCGCATAAGCAGAACACCAAGAGTCTTTAGGATTAGGATATTTCTCACGTAAATATTCCCAAATAAGACTAAAAAGTCTATCTCCTATTTCTACTGCATAAGTAGTAATATTCACTTCTTCTGCTCCTTTCTGATTTTTTGTAATCTTTTTAATTTCTTCATACATTGAATATAAAGTTGTCATAAACTCTTTATTCAATGAAAATTCTGTACTGTTAGTTATATTAGCTCCTTCAAAACAAGGTTCAAAATCTTCACCTAAAATACAAAGTTTTGAAATATTAGCATCATTTATAATAAAAAACTAAGGTAAACCATTTTTGTCTTTTGTCCAAGAGGCATTAAGTGTAGTTTCATCTAACTCCATAGATTGATTATTACCTTCATCTATTATTCTTTGACACTCCTCATATTGGCTAGTCCAAAGCCAGCCTTCAGTGACAAGATATTCTCTTTCTACCCCATCTTCATCTTCATATTTCTAAAACCAAATTTTAGCATTTAAGTCTACAAAACCATAAGGTTTAGTCATGTCTTGAAAAGTAACCTTATTATTTATTATTGCAATCTTATTATGAGCCTCAAAGTCTTCATTGTTTTCATTATAATATCCAACAATTGGAGTACCTCTTAACGAAGGAGCCATCTTTTTTGCGGCTTCCTTTGTTATAATACTTCCATTTCTGTTAGGCTCATCTTGCACGTAACAAACTTTTATCTAACATTTTGAAATTAAAGGATTATCACAAGGCTCTATATTTAAAATTTCTATTGTATTCTCTACTGGAATACTTTCAAAAGCCATCTTCTAACCTCCTTATATTTAAGCCATAGACTCTTTGTTTTTAAGGGTTTTGTCCGACTTTTCTGAATCTTCTTTTTCAGGTCTTCCAACTTCCTTATTTTCTTTTATTGTTGTCTAAGTAGACTAATTTTTACTTGTCTAATTTTTATCATTTTTGTCATTTGCGGATTTACCATTGTTGTCCAAAACTGTACTACTCATTGTATTACTTGACATTGGTGGAATCATCTTAGAAATTAAATCAAGATAATCATTTTCAAAAGTAATAGAATTAAGGATTGAACTCTATGAATGTCCAAGAGCAATTTGAGGTAACATTTTAGAATATCCTATTGAAGTCTATTCTTTATAAAGCTTTGATAAAGCCTAATAATTATCTTGTGTAGTTTCTAACATATGAAATTTGAAAGTATATTTCTTTGTAGATAATAAATTTTCTGTTATTTCTTTAAAAAACATTTCAAATTGTAATAATAGATTCCGCACTGAAGATGCATCATTTAAAATTGATTTCTCTAATGATAAATTACCATCTGTATTAAATAAATTCTAAGATATACCTAAAGAATTAAAAACAGTTCTTTCAACTTTCTCTAAATCATCTTTAGAAGTAACAGTGTTACTATCAGACATATCTATTGAATCTATATCCGCAAATGTTGTTAAAACATCAACTCCAACAGCTCTCCGCAACATTTCTACAGCATTATTATGAATATCTTTTGCTTCATCTATATCAAAAATCAAATCATTGTTTTTATCCATAGGAAGTTTCTATACTAATATTTTTAATAACTTTTGCATTTGTTTGCGGCGGTCCAGATCTTGCGCGAGATCCAGATCTATGATTGCCGGAATCGAGTTTATGAATAAAGGCATATCATTATTATTGAAATTAAACTTTACGCAATTTTCAGGTTCTAAAAGATACCAGCCAGTTGTAAGCATTTCTCTTCTAGTTCCTCTTGGAACATATCCTATACTAGACATATATATATCATCTTCCTAAAGTTTTCTTTTCTAATATAACCTATATCCTTTTTTAAATTCTGGTGGAAAAAGATTTAACACTTTTTCCCTGTATTTTGTATCTCTATAACGATCAAAATAAGACATATTAAATTCTACAACAGGTCTTCCATTTTTTTTATATCTGGACCTGCAGTAATTAACGGGCAGGTCTTGTAAAATTACTCCAGAAGAAGATGGAACTTTATAACCGTAGTAACACCCATTTACGATAACCTATAAAGCTATATCTCCTAAATTCTTTTTTATATTCGATTTATCTAAAAACCGCAGAACTTTATGAAAATCTTTTAACAGTTTTTCAGTTCCAACAGCACTAGAAACTATCTCTGGAACAACATACCAGTCGTATCTATATAAAAAAGCAAAGTAATTACAAGACCTTTGGTAAATGCCGCTAATATTATAATAAAAATTAGATATCTCCCGCAAAACAGGATAATCTCTGTTATAAATAGCCATTAAAATAGCCTACTTATCTCCAAAAGGAAAGTTAGGAAAAAGCTTGCGGTAACTACCTAAATCCATTACCGCGTCATCAAGATTTTTAACTCCGACTTTTATTTTACCATAATCTAAGTGCGGAGGCGCGCTTAAAATCTATTGATTTGAAAATTCAGAACCAAAGATATCAAAACCTTTTTTATGAATTTGTTCTTGTCTTTCTTCCATAAACATTCTCCTTATTATATGATTTTATTAATTAAATAATCATAATTTATCAAGTTCTCTTCCGTATAAGGAATTTCAATTAATTTAATATCATGTAATGCACAATATCTCCTCTTTTTATTATCATTATGCTGCTATTGACATAAACCTTTTTTGCCCCCAAATTTAGAACTTGCTTGATAATGCTGTTTTCCCTAATACTCAATCAAACAATCTAGGTTGCCGTCATCATCAAAAACCGCAAAATCAAATCGTAGAGGGCGACCATTTTCACTTGTTAAACCGGGAACTGTGTATTCCATGCGGAAGTTTAAATCTGCCATTTCAAGAAGTTCTTCTATCTTAATCTCTGCTCTACTGGCTCTCATGTAGTCACCCCCTTTATATATAAAATTATTTAATTTAAGAAGCAATAATCTTTTACATTAAACTTCTTTTTCTTTTTGTCCTCTTCCTCTTGTTTTATATAATAAATACCATAAAGCAATGAAGAGAATTTGTCCTTTTTTATCGTGCTGTTGGCTCTCTTAAGTATAATATTTACTCCTTCATGTTCTTCTTTGAGATTTAGTATCTCTTCCGCAAGAATTGAAGTTAAAGTAAATGGTTTAAGGTATTCCGCACGTTCTTCTGAGGTCATCTTTTGACCTTTAACTGTTCCTAACAGTTTAGTTTTTGCTACTCTTTCATCTATTAAAAATTTAATTCTTCCAGCTTGCATCTAAGCCTGAAGAGTTGCGTATGCTTCAGTGTTTAATGGCGCGTTAGCTTTTACAATATATACCGCATCTGTTTCACAATTCGTAGTCTCGAATCGTTTATATTCATTATCCCGGTCGTTAAATATGCCGAAATCGGGTAAGGTCATTCCTGTATTCTGGTCTATCTATGTTTTAACCAGATAATCTACCAGACCAATGCCTACATTATATTCTACGCAATTCGCAAGTTTGCGCACGTTCTCTTATGAACTGCTTACGGTTTCCTGTAAGATTAGACTATATCTTCTTTTAAAAATTAAAAGTTTTCCTCTTCCATTATCATTATAGCTTATAATGTACTCTTATAATAAGATAGTCGTTGAACTTTTTTAATCAAAATCTATATTTTCTGTTAAATATTTCCAATTTCTTTTATGTTTTATTGAAGCGATAGTATCACTACATACTCCATACATATTTCCTATTTGTACAAAGTTATATTTTTTAGATAAAATTAATTTTATAATTTCTTTAACTTGTTCTTCTGTTAATTTACTAGCATTATTTCTTTCACCTTTTTGATTGGCTAAATTATTTTTATAAGCATGCTTCATATTTTCTGAACAAGTAACCCATTCTAAATTATCTAAATTATTATTAGTTTTATTACCATCTATATGATTAACTTGTAATTTTTGCATATCTTCTCTTGGCTTAAAGTTTTCTAACACTAATCTATGAACAGAATATCTATGTCTTTTATCATCCGTAGAAATTAATCTTATTTTTTCATAGCCATCTTTGTCTAACTAAGGAGATAAAAATTTATTTGTTTTTGTACTATAAACTCTACCATCATCTGTTACATAATAATCATATTTTAAATCATATTTATGATTTTTAATTAAAATCTTTTCCATTCTTTTCACTTCCTTTTTTTAAATAGTTTTGATTAATTTTAGCTGCGGATTGCCTTTTTATAGGTGTTCCCGCAATTCAAAAAATTTTACATGAGCTAGTTTTATTAACCCATTTCCATCTATGACCAGCCTACGCGCCTGAAACTTGTAGTAAAGTTTCTTCAAATATATCGCCTAGTCTTCAAAATGCATATCCGACATGACGAATAAATTAACCACAGTCTTAAGATACGTTCCTGTTGGCTGCGGCGTGGATTTTATCACGGTTGCGACGCTATCACACCCGCGTCTTCCCACATCAACCGCGATGGTGTAGAAGCTTCCTTTCGACGATCTACCGGAGTATTCATACTCCGGCTGTTTTAATATTCTATTCCGGTCAAAGGAATCCTAATCGAAGAAGGCATCTTCAATAGTTCCAGACCAAATACTTTCCTTAATCTTGCGATGTCCGCACAACATCTCTCTGACTTTCGCCAGAAGGTGAGACTATATCATTAAAAATTTTTTTATATTGCTTTTCGATAATAATTATCTACTCTCTTTCGAGATAGTCGTTGAACCTTCTTTTTTTAATTAAAAAGCTTGGCTGCGGATTGCCTTAATAAAAATTAAGGTGTTCCCGCAATTAACAATATTTAACGAGTACAAAAGTTCATACTCGCGTCCAAAGGAGCTTTCATTATAAGTCGTTTTTTTTCTTGCGTTTCCGCAAGCACTGACTATTTCTTACTTTATATTATACATAAAGAAAACCCATTTCGGCATTAAGCCTACTCCTCTAAGCGAGGATAGTCGATACAGAGTTTATCTCCAAAAGAAGATAAATTTCCACGAGATTCCCTTATCTAATTAAAAAACTTAGGGTTCCTCGTTAGCTATTAATAAAAATAACCTCTCCTTTTTTTTTAGGAGAAAAGGGTTTTTTACGGCGCTTAATTCACCGTCCATCTAGAGGTCGTTAACAAAGTTTTTATCCAGGAGACCAAGAATTACAGGAATGCGGTAAGTACCACCCATAATAATCGACTTCTCTGGTTTCACTATCTGCCAGACTAAAAGCTAAATAAGCTTGTCATAAGGGAAGGACGACTTCCAGCCTGCTGTAGTGATATATACCTGGCTTTTATTTAATTGTTCTTCTGGATGCGTTGATCCATCTAAACATCTACGAGAAATGTTCATTGTCAAGAAAATTATTCAATTTCTTCTTGGACTATATCTTCAACTATTTTCCAACAAAAACCTTTGTGAGTATGTAATCCTGGCGTATTGCTACAAATTCTGCTAATTGCTGATGAAGTTCCATCTACTGCTCTTGCGGCTGCTTTATAGCTTTCATAAATAGCAATTAATTCTCCATCTTTGGTATATTGAGCAACTTTCTTTTTAGTGCAAGACGGTAAAGGAACAGGATCTAGTTTTTTAATATTGCTATCTACATATCGCCACTGATAATTACCAGCCGTTCTTCGATTTCCTCCGCATACTTCAGTAATTTTACTTTGCTAACAATCACATTGTCGTGCGGCTTCTGTTGCACTTTCAAAATCTAACATCCACTCACCATTTAAATTAAATTGTCTAACAGGACGTTTTTTCTAAGCTCCAATTAATCCATTTTTATGAGCATGTATAGCATTTTCTGAACTAGAACACCATTCAAGATTTTCTACATTATTATGATATCTAATTCCATCTATATGATTTACTATTTTTTTATTTTCTGGATTAGGGATAAAAGCCTCTGCCACTAATCTATGAACAAAACGATTTTTCATTTGTCCATGACCTATTGAGATAGCAACTTTTTTATATTCATTTGAATTTTGCTATTTTAAAATTCTTCCACTTTTATCGTTTCTTACTTGTCCTTTATTACTTACACTATAAAAAGTTTCTATTCCTTCCAGAATAATTTTTTTCCATATTTCCATAATTAATACCTCCTATGAATATTCATCTTCGGTATTATATAAAATTCAAAATTACATACTTTTTGTTTTTTACCCAAAGTTGATAATGCGCTTCAAATAGTGACAAAATCTATTTTACTGAAATATTATTCATAGTCTCTACACCTTCCTTTTGGCTTGGCACGGGATTCTTTTTCTTCCCCCGTTAGCTCTTTTATTAAAATATCATTTCCTATATTTTACTTTTCGTTAAAAGAACACCCTTTTGTCTTAGGTTCACATATTTTTCATTATAATTCACATTATAAAGCCCCACTATCTAGGGATTATAACTTGGGACAGTATATCTCCATCTACCCCGACACATTCCTCTATGACCCCACCGTGACGACGCTTACCTCTAGATGACTCTCGCGCCGCTATGTTGTCAAAATAAGAACCAGATTTGAATTTATATATTGCGTAATCTTTTCCTTCTAAGGTTTTTCCTTTTGTCCAGTCTATTTCCTTTTTAAGCCCGGGAATAAGAGTGCAAAGCTCGTTCACTTTCTCCTTCATTATCCCGGCTGCCTATTCTTTTCCTCCAGAAGTAACGAAAAGCTTTGATCCAGGATATAAAATACATCTGATCATAAGCAATAACATACTCAGGAATGATTTACTATAGGCTCTGGGAAAAACGCTGTACATATACTGGTGTCGTGCCGCCGCACGCAAAAATCTTAATCTTTATATTAAATCGCTAATTTAATATTATAGAACTTTATTTTTCAATAAAGAAGAGACTATATCTTTAACCAAAAGAAGGTTAAGTATCTTTTCAAATTCGCTTGAATTTTACTCCTTTTCAGGATAGTCGTTGAACTTTTTTATAATAGTTTCTAAAATCTTATAAATTTCTTCATTACTATTATAAAACAAGTGCTGATTACCTATTGTTTACATCTTCTTTTAAAGCTTTAAGGCTTCCCAGCTTTTAAATACTTTTGCTTTATCTCTTACAAAATAAAGGAGCTTTATTCAAACCCTCTAATAGAAGAAAAACTCGAAGTTCTGCGGGTTTCCTATCTCCAGAAGAAAGTCGATAAACAAATCTGGATACTCCCGCCAAAAGGCAATGTACTTACGCAATTCGGGGATGACCTTCCGCACACGCTCTTCAGACATCCCCTATTTTTTACTAGATGAAGAGTATAATAAATCTGCTAAAGCCATTTTTACTATACAATCTCCTTATCATCTTCTTTTTCTTGTTGCATAAATTCAACAAATTCTAAATATGCGGCTTCCGCTTCATCGACGCCACCATTCGAGGCTAAAGTTTCCTCATCATTGAGTTCCGCAAGTTCTGAATTTTGATAAGATTTAATAAATGAAACTTCACTAATATTTCCGCTTTCATCTTCATCGTTATCTTCTTCTTTTGCCTCTTGGATAGACATTTGCTGAACCGCACCTTCTATTAAGTTACCAAGATTCATTTCATTAGTAACTAAGTTATGGACATAATGTTTATAATCAAATAGAGTTTCATCTGCTCTATCATTCGGTTTATCTACATAAAATCTAGGTATAAAACCTTCTTTTTCGCACATGACTACTAATTCTCCAACAGAATCAATGTCTGCGGATTCCTTATCTTTTCGCTGCGCTTCTGTAAACTTCCCGCTTTTCATCAAACTATCGTAGACCCTTGCCATCTTCTGAAACCCGTCCACATCTCCCAAATCGACCAGCTAGTTGCATTTCAGAGACGCCTTACAAATCATTTTTAGCGTGTCTATATGTCCAGCAGACTAGATGTCGTAGGATTCCATCATGTCGTTGAAAAGCTATTCCATATATATCCATTCACTAGGTTGATAAATTTTACCCCACTTATGAGTGAGCATCCGCACATCTGCTTCTGTAAGTCCTAAGTCTTCAGCTGTTTCCTCTGGTTCCATAGGTCCAGGAGCAACAGAAGTTTCTTCAACTGGTGGGGCGGGTGCCGCTATATTGCGGCTTGGGTTTCTGGATTCTTCTTTCTTTTGGTCTATGTATTGTTGATCAACGCCTTGCGCTTTTAATGCATCAGATATTTCTTGTTCAACCATCTTTTGGAGATATTCTGAATCTTTATATCTATAATCTTTAAATTGTTTTAAATGCATTTTACCAATGTATCGACCTATTATAGTTGTTCCTGTTACCTTGCGGGGGTCTTTTGCATATTTCATCATAAGTTTATTCCACTCTGTAGGCACATAAGGAACATCTACTTCTTCCAGAATCCATTTATAAGTTTCTGGGTCCCAATTATCAACATGTCTAGTTAAACATTTGCGGCATTCAGTTAATTTTCCCTCTCTGGGATATTTTTCTAAATTATTCGAGGTGTAAAATTCTTGTTTTCCCATTGTTCTGCCGCAACATGAACAATAGAATTTTTCTTGTGTTGAGTTTTCCATTAATTTTCACCATCTTTTTCTTTTTTATAATACTTTAAATTTTTATGCTTTTCTAAAGTTTTGCGGTTTCGGCACATTTTACACACACTATAATACCCATCTTTTGAAGTATTATTTTTTGAGAAGTATTTAGTATGTGCTAATTTTATTTCACCGCATCGACTGCATCTTTTATAGTAGCCTTTTCTTAGATTTAAGTAATAATGCTATAAAAATTGATGTTCAGCTTCTGAAGCTATTAATTTTGGGATTTTATTTCTCCATAAGCTGGATATATATTCTAAGCTATGCCGCACTCCAAATTTTTCAATAAGATTTTTTTGGATTTCCGCATTACTTAAACCATCAATTTTATTTATTACTATTTCTTCATAAAGTGGATAATTTCCAAGAGCCAGTGAACTTATGGAATCAAAATCTAACATTAAGTGATATAAATCACTATATAATTTATCCCAACTATAATCTTTTAACTTTGCGTAATGGCAAAGTATATAAGAACAAGTTTTAGGATTTAATAGACTAATTCCAGAAGGAACTGGTTTCATATGTGAATCAAAATCTGCGGTAGTATCTTCTAAGATTGGACTATATCTTGCTTTTGGTCTGGAAGCAGCCATTAATTGAATTGGTTTTCGATAAGCATTTTTAATAACATATTGGTCTTTCCGCATCTCTATAAGTGCGGATTTCATTACATAAGCTAAATGACCAGAAGTTTTTTTAAAGTCTTTCTCCCATTGCTCTATTGTTGTTCTAAGTTGTTGAAGAAAGGGGATATCTTCTAAATCTTTTTTTGTTATAGAAACTTTAGGTTTAAAAATTATTCTTTTGTCATTCGCCATCATGTTGTAAATTCCATCTTCTCCAGCTTCTAGTGTTTCAGCTAATCCTTCAAAAGAAGTCTCTCGACTATTTACTGTTATCATGCGGTTTTCAGTTAATATTTTTTTTCTTTTACGTTCTTGTTTCTCCATGCACAGAACTAAATAATCGGAGAGTAATTCTAAATATTGCTTAGGAGGATTGGGATTTTCTTGCAATATTTTTTTAACTAACTAATTTCTTTCTTCCGGAGAGTCAATGGAATAATCTAATTGAATCATTTAACCCTCTCTTTCCCTCTCACTATATATATTATAACACAAAAAAATTTTTTTGTCAAGAGCAAAGGACAAAAATTTTAAATTTGACTTTTGAAAAAATTTTTGTTATAATTATATTAAGAAAAGGGGAAAGAGGGGAAATAGCAATAGGACGAAATAAAATTTAATTCACTACGTTCATTAAATTATAATTCTTACCAATTGCTATTTCCTAGATATTTTTATATTAGGACGTAATAAAAGTTAGTTCGCAAGCTCACTAACTTATATCACTTACCAAATATAAAAATATCTATAAGACTTTTTAAAAGATAGTTATTTCTTTTGGTTTTATTTTTTGGGATTTATTAAATCCAAAAGAAAGAAGATTTATTTGATAAATATATATAATTATTATATAATATTAATATAATAAAAAAGAAAAATATAAAAAAGAAAAGAAAATGCGGGAATGCCGCTAAAAGATTCTTTATATCGGGGGTGAAAGAAACATGAGACGGGAAACCGCAGAACTTTGGAATCAAATGGAAAATATGCTTGAAAGTTTTTCAGGTAAAGTTTTTGAGCAACATCCGCAAAAGTGGATTCGCACAAGACAGGATATTCTTCTGAAATATTTTCCAAACGCAGAGATCGATATTACTGATGGAATAGTTATTATCTCACCTTGCTCAGTAGATAATAAATTTGAGTGCTGTGAAAATTGCGATGAATGTAGAAAAAATTATTGGCTTGCGGAAGTGGGATATTATGATTAAAGAAAATGTTGTAATAATTAGAGATAAATATAAGTTTAGTATATTTACTGATGAAATAGGTCGTCCGCAAAAATTAATGGTAAACGATAAAGATATCTTGCTTTTGGATGCACTAGATATACTTGCGGAAGAGTGGAATAGATTATTAGAGGAAGAAGAGGACAAATAATGACTATCCAAGAGCTAGAAAGTGAATACTATGCGGGATTGCAGCGTGGGGAATATGATGCTGGGTTGCGGGAACGCATAGAGAAAATGAAAATTGAAGAAGAAATAAAAGAATATGCGGAAATGCGGGATTCAGGTGAAGCAGAAGATATGCGCGAGGAAATTGATGGCATTATAGCCAGACTAAAGGAGCGCTTAGACGGAAAACCGCATAGAGGTATCGTAGATGCCATTGGAGTTTTCGTTACTGTGAGGGCAGGAGCTGGAGGTACTGAAGCCCAAGACTGGGCTAGTATGTTAGTTCATATGTACGAAAGGTTTGCCGCAAAGAATGGGTGTAAGGTTAAATATACTGATGTTTCTGTTGGAGAAGTAGCGGGCATAAAGAGTGCTACACTTAGGATTGAAGGTAAAGATATTTTTGACCGGCTCGCGCAAGAGAGTGGAGTGCATAGATTGGTGAGAATTTCTCCATATAATGCGCAGGGTAAGAGACAAACCAGTTTTGCCAGTGTAGAAGTTATTCCTCTTTTGGAAGAGAAGAATGGTAGCGATGAAATTGCTGCTGGTGATTTGGAATGGGAGTTCTTTAGGTCAGGAGGACCTGGAGGACAATATCAGAATACTACAGATAGTGGTGCGAGAGTAAGGCATTTGCCTACTGGAATTGTGGTAGAGAGTAGACAAGAACGATCGCAATATCAGAATAAAAGGATTTGTTTGGAGAAGTTGAGAAGTGAATTGAAGATGCGAGAAGATGAGAAAATGCGGGAGCTCTTGGAACAGTTTGCTTCTAAGGACCCTAATGGCTGGGGTCATGCTTTTAGGAGTTATGTGCTGGAACCTTATAAGATGGTAAATGATGAAAGACTGGATATAAAAACTGGAAAAGTAGAAAAAATTCTTGATGGTAATTTGGAGATATTGCGTTGATGCTTCGCATCACGCAAAAAGGAGGTAAAAAAATGGAAATAATTATAAATGGAGAAAAAGTAAAAGGCGATATACGAGAAATTATGATGACAAATGCATCGGGAGATGTTACTATAATAAAATCTTTAGGAGATAATCAGTGTCTTAGAAAAGAAAAAGGAGAATTTTTCTATTTTATAGACCATATAGAACACATTATTGAGCTAAGAGAAGGAAAAGATTTTATCTGTGATGAATTTATTTTTATGGAGAAGCACGTAGATGAGGTGCGGGCTTTGGTAAAAGAATATAAAGAGGATATATTGGAGATGGTAAGATGATGCGTTAGCATCATCTTTTTTTTAAGTGAAATACGTGCAGTGTCACTTTATCGAAAATATACTAAATATTTATTGTTTTATTCGTTTTTTGATTTTGAAAATACTCTATCGAAAATATATTATTAAATGATTAAACCGTTTTTCCAATTTCAAAACACTCTATCGAAAGATAGGGTGTTTATTTTTATTTTAATATTTCAATATTTACTGTTTCATTCGTTTTTTGATTTTGAAAATACTCTATCGAAAAGTTTTGTTCAGAGAAAAACAATTTTCGGAATTTTCAGAAAATTCTCCCAAAACCCCGCCCCCTGCTGGGAATCTTTTCCAGTCGATACGGATTCGGTGTCTGATGCTTTGACGGCTCCGCACAGCGTTTAAAGCCTGCTTGCTGTAGTTCTATACCAGAACGTTAAAAAAAGCTATTAGAACGGAAAACAGACACCTTCTCGACGGTCTGAGATGTGCCCCGTATGCAGTGTCAGACGGCAAGAAAAAAATCAAAGAAAATGAAAAAAAGGCTTGCAATGGGTCTGATTTTATGATAGTATAATGGTGTCGGAAGGCAAAGGATGAAAAATCCTATCCCGTCACTTCCGGCACAAGGTCTTCAGTACCTTGGTTGAGTCGTTCTGACTCATATAATTAAATAGCCGGTGCCGGCATCGTAGGCAGCTGGAAAGTCTTTCCAGCTGTGGGGACGGTATCCCCTACTTCAGAAAAAGACCGTCACGCTATAACGGGCGCTAAAAATATTATATCGGATAACGGAATTGTCAGACAATTCTGAATCTTGAGAGTGCTGTAGTAGCTGACAGTAATTTACAATTTTTAGTAGAAAATGGGAAATAACCATTTTCTGGATATGGAGGAAAAAAATGTTAAAAGGTACTATAACAGTAAGTTGGAGTCATGAGGCTTATTTAAACAGTGAATTCACGTTTGTGAATCTCACTAATAAAGAACATAAAAAATTATCCTTTGTCATTGCAAAGGATGATACAACAAGTGAGGTATATAGTCTTACTGCATATGGTGAGGACTTTAACCGCACGAATTCCGGTTTAGTAGACTGTATCGAACAGTCTTATACTTGGAGCAATATCTTTAATGATGAACGCTATGAAAATCCAAGGACTGATGCACCTATGTGGATGCATGAAGAACTTCACGAACTCACAGAGTTCATGCATACAGTTCGAAACTTGCTTTTGTTGGCGGAACTTCTACCAATAGAATACACTGCGGAGATGCAAGTTTCTTTACAGGCTTTCCGCAATGAAGACTGGTTATATAAGCAGTTCGAAAAAGTGTTGAATAGCTAAAAAAAACAAGCATAGCCGGATTAGTATAAAATCTAATCCGGTTATATATCAAATCCATATGCGTTTAAGCGCATAACTCCAACAGAAGGAAAAAGAAAGGACAATATCATGCTATATAAGAAAACTATAACAGTTAAAACATCAGACAATAACATAAAAGGAAAAACAAGTGCGGGATTCACATTACCGCAACTTGAAAATTGGAAGGTTCATATCTTTTCAACAAATATTCCGAACAGGCTAAAATTAATTCAGAGTTTCGGTAACGACTATGAATTAAAACATATAGCTAAAATACAAGGCACTGCAACAGGAAGTTGTCAATATTCCATAGAAACTATTATAGAAGTATTCGCACTCGATCAACCCGCCGAGTCGATAAAAATACCTGTATCAACAATGGTATTTTATGATGTTTATAGCTTTGGAGAGGCTTTAGATTTACTTGAAATTGATAAAGGCGCATGTGATGATTTTATGTTAGGTATTATTCCTATTGAATGGTTTGATGCCGTTGACATAAATGATTAAAATATTCTGAAAAATAAACCTGACTTCCGCAAGTCAGGTTTTTTCTTTTTTTTACTTGGTTTACATTTTGTTCCATTTTTCATTTCGTTTCCATAACTGTTAATGAATGGAAAAAATCTCATTTCATTTTCCAAAATCTCTATTTTGAGACATAATATTTTCATCTCATTTTTGAGATGGTTAAAGCATTGAAATTTCAACATTGTCTCATTTTTTGGATTGAGATTTCTCAAAGTTAAGAATCTCATTTTTGAAACATTTTTATTTGAATTTTCTGAAAATTCAGAAAAGTCTGAATATTCTGATTTGTTTGAATATTCTGAAAATTCAACAAGTTCGGAAAATTCTGACTGGCTGCTTACGGTCGCCGCAGCCAGTTTTCAGAATATTCAGAATATTCAGAATATTCAGAATATTTTGACACAAAAATTGTCAGAAAATTAAGTATTAGAATTTTCCCATTATTCTGAATTGTCAGAATACTCTGCTAATTACTATTTCCGCAGAAACTCTGGGCGAGAATTTTCAGAATATTCTGACTATTTCACTTGCAAGAATCATGCCATGTCAAAAAATGGAAATTACCAAAAAATGGATTGGCACAGTTCTTGCTTCTTGCAAAAATCGTGCCAAGCAAATGTTTTTTATTTAATACATAAAAAAGGGTTGACTTCTTGCGGTTTTAGGTATATAATAAATACATAAGATAAAGGAAAACAAAAACTTGGAGGTAAAAAAACAATGTATAAAAGAATCACAAGAAAAACGGCACAGAAGTATTGCAAAGAAGGGACTCATGTAGTATTTGCAGTAGCGCATAAATTAAATCCAGAAAGTTTCTGGGTAAACGGAGGCGTTTTATTAAGTGACCTTGTTACCGATGATATAAACACTTTTAATAGAGTATGCAATAGCATAGAATATTATCAGTGTTCGGAAGAAACTGGAAATCATCTTGCTTTCTATACTTTTTCTGATTAAATATTCTGACTTCTCAGAGGTGAGACAATCTCACTTCTGAGATTTTATAATTGTTTGAAAATTTTAAAAAGTTAATTATCTGAAAATTCAGACTATTCAGATTTTTTTAATTTTCAGACCATTCAGATTTTTCTGACTACATCCCGCACTTTGTTAAGAATTTAACACCATTTCTTCCAGCTTTTGGAAGTACGAACTTTGTTAATAATTTAACAACAATCTTTTTCCAGTTTTTACCATCGCAGTACGCACTTTGTTAAAAATTTAACGGGTATGCAAGAATCATGCCAACCCATTTATTTCCAAAAGACACCAGAAATTACCATTTCCGCACCAAAATGTCAGTAATTTCCTTCCAGCTTTTTCAGAATTTACCAGTCCAGGAGTAAAATGGTTCCCAATTTCAGAATTTTCTGAAAATTCAAAATTTTCAATCGTTAAAAAAATAACAGGTTTTTCTGTTAAAAGTTTAACAAATTCCTTCCAAAAGATGGAAATGTGCGGGAACACTGTTAAAAATTTAACAAGACTATACCGCAATAAAATAACGCAAAACGCAGCAAAATAATAATTGACTTGCTATGTGTTTTTATGATATAATCAAGTGTAACGAGAATAAAGCAGAGAACAAACGGAGGGAAAAATTATGTGTAAAAATTCTGAAAATTCAATTCTTAGGGCAATGTGTGAGTGCTATCTTGAGCACAATGCAAGTAAACTTTTTATAGTGGGAATTAAGCGTTTCCGCAATATTAATGCGTGTATTATTGACGGTAAAACCTTAATTAATATTTGCCTTGAAGAAAACACGCCTGTTCCGTTCTTCTCGTCGCGGCTATCGCCATTTCGGGAGCGAATGACGTACCCTCTTTTGCAACGCCGTTCCCGCCCTGTTCGAGATTTGCGGCAACGAGCAGCGGAACCGATGAATATGCGTTCATCTTTTCCACGGTTCGGCGGCAGTCCTCCGCGCTCATCGTTCGGCACATAAACCCGCCTGGGCGAACGACAGAGCCGATATACCGACAGTATTCATCATCGTCATTATAAGTTATCAGACAAAACAACTGCCGAAGTTTGTCCTCTTCACTCATTGAAAGGCGGGTCGAAATGACCCACCTTTCGGCTTCCTCGTCAAGATAAAAAGGTTTTGAGCCAAGGTCAAGCATAGTTTTTCCTCTTTCGCAGTATAAGGTCTTCGTTATTCAGATATATTAGGAAAAGAACGAGTACGGCAGCTTCGACCACTTTGTATACATCGGACGTGAAAAACGCTTTTACGCTGCTTATCTGTCCGAAACCTATCTGAATAAACTCGTAAGCGACACACCCCATCAGAACGGCTATCTGCTTGTTGCAGAACTTGTTGATGAATTGAGAAAAAAACAGCGGCAGGAAGCAAGCAAACATAGAGGCTATCGTTGAGAAATTTATGGTGGGGGTCACGCCGTTTGTGGAACAGACGGATATTGCACCCGCCGCGCCGAACAAAAGCCCCGCAACGGTATAGCATATAACCGCATTGGCTTTTTCGTTCACACCGGCATTGACGGCTATGCCCTGTCCCGTTTGCAGCGCTCGGTAATCATACCCGAATTTCGTAAAATGGAAAAGCGTTATCATCAGCAAAAGTGCCGCAGCACAAATAATTATCATCGCCGTGGGATTTACGGCAAAGCGATAATACGAATCGTCCGCACCGAACCCGACGGGTTTGCAGCCGTCCGTGATTATCGCTATAATGCCCTCGATAATGAGCGTCATTCCCAGCCCTATTATCATCGGATACTCGGCCTTTGCCAACACCATCGGCGGCCTGATCTTACTGGGCGTGGAGGAGA
>OLNF01000020.1_pt1 | contig 94749 bp, 78 predicted proteins | sample 1673061 | NCBI WGS metagenome assembly OLNF01 (sample SAMEA3136751, study PRJEB25190) | human gut metagenome
CGGAACCGCCGTTGCAGTCATGAACTACATTTCCCAGATCTTTACTCCGGTCGAGAGCCTTGGTATGGAAATCCAGACGATTCAGTCCGCCCTTGCCGGTATCGCAAGAATCAATGAGTTCTACGGTCTGGAGGAGAAAAAAGCGCCTGCTGCCATCGCGGAACGTGCGGAGCAGGATATAGCCGCGGAGTTAAAAGACGTTACGTTCGGATACGATGAAAACCAGGTCATTCTGAATCATGTGAGTCTGCAGATCAAAAAAGGCGAGCAGGTAACGCTCTCCGGACGAACAGGTGCTGGAAAGAGTACCATTTTCAAACTGCTGCTCGGCTTATATGAGCCGCAGAAAGGAAAGGTTCTGATCCAGGGCGTTCCGTCCATTGATCTGACGGATGAAAAGAAACGAAACGTTTTCGGCTATGTGGAGCAGTCGTTCCATATGGTGCCGGGATCAGTAAAAGACCAGATTACGCTGTACGATACGAAGATTTCGGATGCAAATGTGAAAAAGGCTGCGGAGCTGACCGGACTTGCCGAGACGATCGAGGCGCTTCCGGACAAGTACGATACCTTATGCACACCGGACCTCTTCTCCCAGGGCCAGTGGCAGCTTCTCTCGATTGCCCGCGCGGCTGCGGCAGAGCCGGAAATCCTGCTCCTCGATGAGATTACGGCAAACCTCGACGCAGAAACCGAGAAAACGGTGTTGAATGCATTGCAAAGGGTTTCCAAAAACCGTACCGTAATTTCCATTTCCCACCGAACTATGGCAGAAACGGGACGCGTGATTCCAATTTCATAATTTCTTTTCGTTCATTAAATTTTTGAAACAAAGCGTGCCGGATGCATTCTGACAAAAAAAGATGCGCCGACACGCTTTCTTTGTCCCGCCAGGCAGAACAAAATAGAGCGGAGGAGCGAGTTTCAATTGACACAAAAAAGGGGAGCAAGTACAATAAAAGTAACGAAAAGAGAGGAGGCGGTATTCAGTTGAGAAAGAGAAAATGGAAATTACGCATCGCAGGCGGCGCTGTCACGCTGCTGGGCATCTATCTGATGGCGGTCGGCTACGGAGAGACGATCACACTCACCATCGCCACGGTTGTCCTGATTTTCGGCATTGCCATCTGGTCCATGGCAACCCCGGAGAGCTACAATTCCATGACGGATATGATTGCCATGATCTCCATGGAGAAGCCGCGGAAAATCGAAGAATTTTATGAGGCTTACAAGAACGTCGATACACCGTTCGGTTCTGCATGGCTTGCAAAATTCTACACGATGCGGCAGAAAGCACTCGTTTTCGGACCGGACGCCAAGGGAGAATATCTCTACTTCTGGCTGACCAAAGACGGTCATGTCGGTTATTTGGGATATTCTTTCATCGAAGGCTTTATCAAAAAGAAACTCACCACACCCGTGTATCCGATCCATGAGGATGTTGCAGAGAACCTCGCAGACCATCTAAGCTACCATTCCGATCTGATGATGTTCCAGAGCGAATTAAAAGCGAATCTGGAGCATTTCGTCAAAACCGGAACGGTACAGCCGTTTCAGAAGATTTCGGCGTCCCAGATTTACACTTTCACGGAGGATTACCGCCTGACTGGCCAGCATTTCGATCTGGAGGATACAGACGGAAACCTGGTTTACGAGATCGACAGCACCGTGCCGCTGAAAACATTTTATATCTACGATGCGATGCACACCGAAATCTTCCGTATGACGAAGGAACTGCTCCACGCACTGCCGACGTACCGCTTTTATCTGTACGGCGAGCCGTATGGTGTGTTGAAAAAGCAGTTTGCACTCGTACGGGATCAGTTCTCGATGGAACTGCCGGAGGGAAAACTGGAACTCCGGGAATACGCCGGCTCCATCGGCCACAATTACTCGGTAAAACTGAACGGAACTATGATCGGCGCCATCGTCGACAATATGGATCTTACCGTCGGAAACATCATGTTCGACAATGCGTTTCTGATTGTCTACGATGCAAAATATCTGCCGCAGCTGACCGCACTCGCTGTGATGGCGGCAAGAGAACTGGCACGCGACAAGGACGGCGGTCTTTCCAATCGGTCCTGACAAAAGAAAGAGAGGGGAATCTATGAGAAAAACGACAAAATTGTTTTTGGGTTTTACAGCAGGACTTCTGCTTCTGTGCGGATGCTCGGCGGCAGAAGAAAAGTTAGGGTATGAAAACGCGGATGTGGCAAAAGAAGCCCTTGCATCGGCTTCGTCTGTCCGCATGCGCTGTGATCTGGATAACGTTGACGCTTCGGGAAACATTTATGCGGATGAAAAGGCTGCCGCGTATATGAAAAACAGCGGTCTCTTTGATCAGACCTGGACGATCTCTATTTCCGGCGAAGAATGGTTCCATATGAAAATTGTGACGGACGAAGAAATCAATAAGATGACAAAATCCGCTACTACCTATGCATTCTATGATCCGGACAACAACCTGCTTGGCTATGCACAGGAGCGCGTGACGACACCGGATCAGATGCCGGAAGCGTATTACATTATTTTTCTCGATGCAGATCTGAACGAAAAACCATATTACGCATCAGAGGATGGACATACCATTTATACAGAGGGCGGAACGGTGATCGGTTCTGCGAAAAAAGAGATGGACTGGTCCGGTTCACAGTGCAATCTCTATGTGAACCTGGAGGATAACGGTACGCAGGTGATGGATTTCCAGGATAAATACGCCTTGCTCGATATGATGTACGATGAGGCAAATGAGTATTACAAAGATAACAAGTAAGGCGGAGGAAAAAGGCAGTTGAAAAAGAGAATATATACAGCCGCTGGTCTTTTTCTTGCCGCCGCTCTGGTGCTTGGCGGCTGCGGAAAAGAAAAAGTGCCGGAATCTGAGTTTGCAACTGCGGATGAGGCAAAAGAGGCGCTTACATCGGCAGAAACCATAGAAATCTACTTTGACCTGTATGAAAGTAAACGAAAGACGAAGATTGTGGCAGACGGAAAAGTGGCGGGCTATCTTCAGAAGAATACGGTCTATATCAACGAGGAGGAGTGGTTTTCGATTGACTATGTGGAGGATGAGCCCATCAATGACAGAGAAGGCTCCGGCACGACGTACGGCTATTACGACGCATCCGGTACGTGTCTTGGCTATGCGCAGGAGCAGTATGTGGATACCTCCTATGGAAAAGATACAAGACTGATTTTCCTTGATGTAGATGAAACGCCGCTCGATTACCAGAGTTCGAGAAGCGGCAGGATTCTGTATGATGAAAATGACGAGGAGATCGGCAGCGGAAAGATCGGGCGATCAGGGGTCAGTCTTCTTGACCAGTGGTACACGAATCTTTACTGTGCCGTCTTTAAGACCGAGACGGACGGCACGCGGCAGATTGATTTCATGGACCGGATGGCAATGTTGTGGCGTTTGGAGCGCGATTACCGCTCAATTGACGACAATCCTGTCAACACCGGCGTGCAGATTTATGAAACGGTTGCCGTTGTTTTTGTGCTGATCCTGTTGATTGGTTCGTCTTTCTCAAAATGGAGACAAAAAAAGAAAAATTAAAGGGAATGCTCGCTTCCTGGACGGCTGGTTTTGAGAAAAAACCACTGACAGGAAGGGGGCATTTTATACGCTTGTGAATCTTGCACAATTTCTGGTTTCATGCTAAAATTGTGCAGGTATGACGTTTGTTATACTTCTTATATTTATTCTTGAGAAAAGGTATGAAATACAAATGAATGATACAGAAACAAAAAACACAGCGGTAAAAGCGCCGGCACTGATGTCCACGCGGCCTGTGACAGCACAGGATGCGCTGGATCAGTGTGAGAAGCTTTCGCCTATGATGGTACATTATTGCCAGACGAAGACGGGCTTGACTGACCCGGCTAATACCATTTTGTTTTACCGCTTAGGTGATTTCTACGAAATGTTCTTCGAGGATGCCACCCTGGTATCCAAAGAACTTGAGCTTACGCTGACCGGAAAGGACTGCGGCATGGAGGATCGCGCTCCGATGTGCGGTATCCCGTATCACGCTGCAGAAGGGTATATCAACCGTCTTGTAGAGAACGGCCATAAGGTTGCGATCTGCGAGCAGATGGAGGACCCGAAACAGGCAAAGGGCATGGTAAAGCGCGAAGTCATCCGCGTTGTCACACCGGGTACGACGCTGATCCCGCAGGGACTTGATGAGACGAAGAACAACTACATCATGTCGATCGTCTGCATGGAGGGATGCTTCGGTATCTCTACAGCAGATATCTCGACCGGTCAGTGCCTCGTCACGGAAATGGACAAGCCGCGCCGCCTTGTGGATGAGATCACGAAGTTTATGCCGGCGGAAATCATCTGCAATCAGTCATTCCTGCTCTGCGGCATTGATGTGGAGGATCTCCGGACCCGTCTTCATATCTGCGTGAATGCATTGGAAGACTGGTATTTCGACGATGATATCTGCCGCCGTACGCTGCAGGAACAGTTCCATGCTGCTACGATGGAAGGCCTTGGCATCGCCGATTACAACTGCGGAACAATTGCAGCCGGTGCGCTGTTCCAGTATCTGCACGAGACACAGAAATCGGATCTGTCTCACATGAATTCGATTACACCGTATGTGACAGACAAATATATGCTGATCGACAGCTCCAGCCGCCGGAATCTGGAATTGGTGGAAACGCTGCGGGAGAAGCAGAAACGCGGCTCCCTCCTCTGGGTTCTCGACAAAACCCGCACGGCGATGGGCGCGCGTCTTCTGCGAAGCTACGTGGAGCAGCCATTGATCGACGAGGATGAAATCAATGCAAGACTCGATGCTGTAGAGGCTCTAACGGGGCAGGCGATGATCCGCGAGGAAATCCGTGAATACCTCCGTCCGGTTTATGACCTCGAGCGTCTCGTCGGAAGAATCAGCTACCAGTCCGCGAATCCGCGTGACCTGATCGCCTTTAAATCGTCGCTGCAGATGCTGCCTTACATCAAGCAGCTCTTAAACTCGTTTGACGGTGACGCTTTGGCGCAGATTCAGGAGGATCTCGATCCGCTGGAAGACCTCTATCAGCTTGTCGATGCGGCAATCGTCGATGATCCGCCGTATCTGATGCGCGACGGCGGTATGATCAAGGACGGCTATAACGAGACGGTCGATAATTACCGTCACGCCAAGACCGAGGGAAAACAGTGGCTGAGTGAGCTGGAGGCAAGCGAGCGCGAGAAAACCGGCATCAAAAATATGAAGGTCAAATACAACAAGGTATTCGGCTATTATCTGGAGGTCACGAACTCGTTTAAAGATCTTGTCCCGGATTACTATACGAGAAAACAGACGTTGACGAATGCGGAGCGCTACATTACCCCGCGTCTGAAGGAACTCGAGGATACGATTCTCGGTGCGGAGGATAAACTGTATGCGCTGGAATACGATCTTTTCTGTACGGTGCGCGATACGGTTGCCGGTGAGGCGGAGCGGATTCAGCGCACGGCGCAGGCTCTGGCACGACTCGATGTGTATGCATCGCTTTCCTACGTTGCCGAGCACAACCACTATGTGCGTCCGAAGCTGAACAGCCGCGGAAAGATTGATATCAAGGACGGCCGTCACCCAGTGGTCGAGAAGATGATTCCAAACGATATGTTTATCGCAAACGATACCCTGCTTGACAACGGTGACCACCGCGTTTCCGTCATCACCGGACCGAACATGGCCGGTAAATCGACGTATATGCGCCAGACGGCCCTCATTGTGCTGATGGCACAGATCGGTTCGTTTGTTCCGGCTTCGAAGGCAAACATCGGTATTGTGGACCGGATCTTTACCCGTGTCGGCGCATCCGATGACCTGGCAAGCGGCCAGAGTACGTTTATGGTTGAGATGACGGAGGTGGCAAATATTCTTCGGAATGCAACCTCGAACAGTCTGCTGATTCTCGATGAGATCGGAAGAGGAACGAGTACGTTCGACGGTCTTTCGATCGCCTGGGCGGTGATTGAGCATGTGGCGAATCCGAAGCTGCTCGGCGCAAAGACACTGTTCGCTACGCATTACCATGAGCTGACTGAGCTTGAAGGAAAGCTTCCGGGCGTGCACAACTACTGTATTGCCGTTAAGGAAAAGGGCGACGATATCGTATTCCTGCGTAAAATTGTACAGGGCGGCGCAGATAAGAGCTACGGTATCCAGGTAGCGCGTCTTGCGGGAGTGCCGGAGTCAGTGCTCTCCCGGGCGCAGGAGCTGGTGGAGCAGCTGAGCGATGCCGATATCACTGCTGCGGTCAAGGATCTGACCATGCAGAAAAAACCGAAGACAAAGCCGGTTCACTACGACGAGGTCGATATGGCACAGATGTCGCTGTTCGATACGGTGCAGGACGATGATATCATCAAAGAGCTCTCGGAGCTTGATATCTCGAATATGACACCGATGGATGCTTTAAATACCCTGTACCGTTTCCAGGGAAAGGTGAAAAACCGCTGGAAATAGGGGAATACTGGATCATAACATAAGTTAGAATCAATCCGAAACAGACTGGATCATAACATAAGTTAGAATCAATCCGAAACAGAAAGGAACAACATGGCTACCATAGCAGTACTGGATCAGAATACGATCGATAAAATTGCGGCCGGTGAGGTCGTGGAACGGCCGGCTTCCGTGGTAAAGGAGCTGGTGGAAAATGCAATGGACGCCGGTGCGACGGCGATCACCGTGGAAATCCGCGACGGCGGTATCTCGCTGGTGCGGATCACGGACAATGGAAGCGGCATTCCGGCCGAACAGGTGCCGCTCGCTTTTCTGCGCCACGCGACGAGCAAGATCCGTTCCGTGGAAGAACTCGTGCAGATTGCATCTCTTGGCTTCCGCGGCGAGGCGCTCTCGAGTATCTCGGCGGTTGCGCAGATCGAGATGATTACGAAAACGCCGGATGCGCTGACGGGAACGCGGTATGTGATTGAGGGCGGCGCGGAGAAGGCCAATGAGGAGGTCGGTGCCCCGACCGGAACAACCTTTCTGGTCCGAAATCTTTTTTACAACACGCCGGCTCGTCAGAAATTCTTAAAAACGCCGGTTACGGAGGCGAATGCGGTGACTTCCGTTGTGGAGCAGCTTGCGCTGTCGCACCCGGGGATTTCGTTTAAATATATGGTGAATTCACAGGTGAAGCTCCATACGAGCGGCAACCGGAATTTAAAAGAACTGGTCTATAATATTTACGGCCGCGACATCGCGCGGGAGCTGATCGAGATTCACTCGGAAAGCCCGCTGATGACGATCGACGGCTTTATCGGAAAACCGGTGATCTCGAGGGGAAACCGGAATTTTGAAAATTATTACGTGAATGGACGGTATGTGCGGAGCAAGCTGCTCGCCCGTGCGATTGAGGACGGATATCAAACATCGATGATGCAGCATAAATATCCGTTTACGCTGTTCTATGTCCAGATGGATGGAGAGGCGGTGGATGTCAATGTGCATCCGACGAAGATGGAACTTCGTTTTTCTCATCAGGAGGAGATTTACCGCCAGATGCGCGATATGATCTCAGGTGCGCTGAATCACAGGGAGCAGATTGTGAAGGTTTCGCTTTCTTCCGACAGGGAACGGAAAGCAGAGGAAAAAGCGGCACGGAAAGAACAGATTGTTGTTCCGGAACCGTTCGAGCAGAAACGGCAGATAAAAGAAGGCTTTGCACGGCAGTCCCTTCCGGTGGAGCCGGTTTCCAGCCAGAGCAGAAGAATGCCAATTTTCCCGGAGGTGGAACGAAATGGATACCGCGCAGCGAAAACGTATGTGCCGGTTCAGCAGATGACGGGAATGACGCGGGAAGAGGAAGAATTGTTTGAGCCGGGTGCAGGAAACGTGCCAAAGACGGCAGACCTCTCAAACGCGGACGCAATACAGCATCAGCAGGAGCCAGATGCAGCTCCAACGGTATCTTCCATGCCGGAAGAATCCTCATCTGCATCTGCTTCGCCTGAGCCAGAAGGCCAGATGCAGCTCTTTGATGAGCAGTTTCTTACCCCGGAGGCAGAGAAATCGCACCGCATCATCGGTCAGGTTTTCGATACGTACTGGCTGATTCAGTACGGCGAGAATCTCTATATCATCGATCAGCATGCCGCGCATGAAAAGGTACTGTTCGAGCGGATGATGAAAAATTACCGGGAAAAGAACGTCACCTCCCAGATGGTGAGTCCTCCGCTGATCGTCTCCTTAACGCCGCAGGAAGCGGATCTTGTGACCCGTTACATGGACGTTTTTCAGTCCTTCGGCTACGAAATTTCCCCGTTCGGCGGAAAAGACTATGCGATCAACGCCGTGCCGCATAACCTGTACGGTATTGCGACGGAGGAGCTGTTTGTCGAGATTCTCGACAATCTTGAGGAGGTCCGCGAAAAGCCGCTGGAGATTTTAAAAGACCGTCTGGCGACGATGTCGTGCAAGGCCGCCGTAAAGGGCAACAATCATCTTTCCTATGCAGAGGCGGAGCAGCTCATTGCCGAGCTTTTGACGCTCGAAGATCCGTATCACTGCCCGCACGGCCGGCCGACGATCATTTCCCTCTCGAAACGGGAACTGGAAAAGAAATTTAAGAGAATTGTGTAGGTGATTTTTTTGAAAAAACCTTTGATTATCCTGACCGGTCCGACCGCTGTCGGCAAGACGAAGCTGTCGATTTCGCTTGCCAAAGCGGTGAATGGGGCCATTATCTCCGCGGATTCCATGCAGGTCTACCGCCATATGGATATCGGCTCTGCCAAAATCCGCCCGGAGGAGATGTGCGGCGTTCCGCATTATCTGATCGATGTGCTCGATCCTTCCGAAGAGTTTCACGTCGTGAAGTTTGTGGAACTGGCGCATGAAGCGATGGAAAAAATATACGCCGCCGGACAGATTCCGATCGTGACGGGCGGCACCGGCTTTTATATCCAGGCGCTTTTAAAAGAAGTTGATTTTACGGAATCGCACGGTGAACTGCCGATCCGGAAACAGCTGGAAGAAAAAGCAGCAACGGAGGAAGGCGCGGCAGAACTGTACCGGGAACTTTCCGAGGTTGATCCTGTTTCCGCGGAGACGATTCATCCGAATAATGTAAAACGTGTAATCCGGGCGCTGGAATATTATCACGAGACAGGACAGAAGATTTCGGAGCACAACGAGGAGCAGAAGCAGAAGGAATCTCCGTACTGTTCTGCTTATTTTGTGCTGAACGACGAACGTTCGATTCTGTATGACCGCATTGACAGGCGCGTCGATCAGATGATCCGCGACGGACTGGTTGATGAAGTTTTCCGTTTGAAAGAAATGGGATACACAAGAGATCTTGTCTCCATGCAGGGACTGGGCTACAAAGAACTGTTCCCGTATCTTGCGGGCGAATGCACGCTGGAGGAGGCCGTCTATATCATCAAGCGGGACACCCGTCATTTTGCCAAACGGCAGCTGACCTGGTTCCGACGGGAAAAGGATGTGATCTGGCTGAACAAGCCGGATTTTGACTACGACGAAGAAAAAATATTATCATATATGCTGGATCGCTGGAACGAAATCGTTTCGGCCGATGCAAAGGAAGAAGGAGAACAATCATGTTGACAGAAAAAGCTGCTATGTACAGCACACTTGGCATTTCCAAAGAGGTTTTCGCATTTGGAACGAAAATTGAGGAAGAATTAAAAGAGCGTTTTGCAAAAATTGATGAAATCGCAGAATACAACCAGTTAAAGGTCATCCACGCCATGCAGGCAAGCAAGGTCAGCGAGGCATGCTTATATGGAACCACAGGATACGGATACAATGACCTGGGACGTGATACGCTGGAGCAGGTCTATGCAACGTGCTTCGGCACTGAGGATGCACTGGTACGCCCGCAGATCGCCTGCGGAACCCATGCGCTTGCAACGGCGCTTTCCGGAAATCTCCGCCCGGGCGACGAACTGCTTTCTCCTGTTGGAAAACCGTACGACACCCTTGAGGAAGTGATCGGCATCCGTCCGTCCGTCGGATCTCTTGCGGAATATGGCGTAACTTACCGCCAGGTAGATTTAAAAGAGGACGGCTCTTTCGATTACGAAGGAATCAAAAATGCCATCAACAAAAAGACAAAGATGGTGACGATTCAGAGATCGAAAGGATATCAGACCAGACCGACGCTTTCTGTTACCCGCATCGGTGAACTGATTGCATTTATTAAAAATATCAAACCAGATGTCATCTGTATGGTCGATAACTGCTACGGCGAGTTCGTGGAGACGATCGAACCGACCAATGTCGGTGCAGATCTGATGGTCGGATCCCTGATCAAAAACCCGGGCGGCGGACTGGCTCCGGCCGGCGGTTACATTGTTGGAAAGAAAAAGTACGTGGAAAATGCAGCATACCGTCTGCTCTCCCCGGGACTTGGAAAAGAGGTTGGCGCAACACTCGGTGTGAACGGTTCCTTCTACCAGGGATTCTTCCTGGCACCGACCGTTACCGCAGCGGCATTAAAAGGTGCTGTCTTTGCTGCAAATGTTTATGAGAAACTGGGATTTGCCGTTGTTCCAAACGGAACCGAGAGCCGTCACGACATCATTCAGGCGGTAACCTTTGGAAAACCGGAAGGCGTCATCGCATTCTGCCAGGGTATCCAGGCAGCTGCCCCGGTCGACAGCTTCGTTTCCCCGGAACCTTGGGATATGCCAGGCTACGACAGCCCAGTTATCATGGCAGCTGGCGCTTTCGTGCAGGGCTCTTCCATTGAACTTTCTGCCGACGGTCCGATCAAACCGCCGTACGCTGTCTACTTCCAGGGTGGGCTTACGTGGCAGCACGCAAAATTCGGTATTCTGATGAGTCTTCAGAAACTCGTCGATGCCGGTATGGTGACATTATAATGGCAAAAAATGTGGTAATTATCGGCGGCGGCGCGAGCGGACTGATGGCGGCAATTTGGGCCTCACGTCTCGGTGCCGCGGTCACCGTTCTGGAAAAGAACGATAAACCGGGCAGAAAGCTTCTTGCGACCGGAAACGGACGGTGTAATTTTACCAATCGTTATCAGGATGCATCGTGCTACCGCACGGGAAATCAGGAGCGTGCATCACGGGTTCTCGAACAGTTTACCGAACAGGACACCGAACAGTTTTTTGAACAGCTCGGCATCCGCATCCGAAGCCGTGAAGGCTGGCTTTATCCGGCCAGCGAGCAGGCACAGTCCGTTCTTGATCTGCTGGTTTTGGAAGCCAGATTCCGAAAGGTAAAAATCAAGACACGGGAAACGGCTGTTGCAGTGGAAAAAGCCGAAAATGGTTATCTGGTGTGCACCGAAGGATGGCAGTACCCGGCTGACAGCGTCATCATCTGCTGCGGAAGCTGTGCTTCCCAGATCGCCGGTTCCGACGGAGATACACTTCGATTTGCCGATCAGCTTCAGCTCGCTTCGATTCCGTTTTCCCCGGCCCTCTGCCCGCTCCGCTGCAAAGGAAACCAGTTTTCCTCCTGGGCGGGTGTTCGGGTGCGCGCGAAGATTACGCTTCTGGTTGAAAATCAGGAGATTCTGACGGAACAGGGAGAGCTGCAGCTTACCGACTACGGTGTCTCCGGCATCCCGGTATTCCAGATTTCCCGGTTCGCTGTGCGCGCCTGCATGCAGAAAAAACGCGCTGAACTTCTCGTAGACTTCTTTCCGGAACTGACGGAATCGGAGCTTACTGCAGAACTTGTCAGACGGCAGGAAATCTGCCCGTATAAAGCGCCCAAAGAGCTTCTGATCGGTCTTCTTCCGGAAAAACTCATTCCGGTTCTGATCGGAAAGAAAAAGACTCCGGAAGAAATGGCAGGCGCTATCAAATCATATCGTTTACAGATCACCGGCCAGACCGACTTTGGAAAAGCCCAGGTGTGTGCGGGCGGCATCAAGCTCGACCAGCTTACGGATTCTCTGGAATCGGTACAGCACCCTGGTATTTTCTTTGCGGGAGAAGCCCTGGACGTCGACGGCGTCTGCGGCGGCTACAATCTCCAGTGGGCCTGGTCCAGCGGAAGTGCAGCCGGAAGAGCTGCAGCAGGAGAACATGCATGATTCGGATACAGCAATTAAAGCTTCCAGTCACCCACACACAGGAGGAACTGGAACAGAAAATAAGAAAAACACTGAAAATCGGAAAACACGATCTGCAGGAAATTGAGCTCTTACGCCGCTCAATTGATGCCAGAAAGAAATCCGAATTAAAATACGTTTATCAGCTTGATGTAAAAGTAAAAGATGAGAACGCCGTACTGCGGAAAGCGAAAAATAACCAGATCGTAAAAGCGGAGAAAAAGCCATATGTGTTCCCAAAATCCGGAGAACAGACTCTTGTTCACCGGCCGGTTATTATCGGAAGCGGTCCGGCAGGGCTTTTTTGTGCCTATGTTCTCGCAAAGCATGGCTACCGTCCGCTCGTTCTGGAGCGCGGCGAATCTGCAGAACAGAGAAAGAAAAGTGTCGATGCGTTCTGGAAAACCGGCGTTCTGAACCCGGAATCGAACGTACAGTTCGGAGAGGGCGGCGCCGGTACGTTTTCGGATGGAAAATTAAACACTTCGGTGAAGGATCCATCCGGCAGAAACCGTGAGGTACTCCGGATTTTCACGGAATGCGGGGCACCGGAAGAAATTCTGTACGATCAGAAACCACACCTTGGCACCGATCAGCTCATCGGAATTGTGACAACGATGCGGAAAAAGATCGAGGCATGGGGCGGAGAAGTCCGTTTCGGAGCAAAAGTGACGGACTTTGGGATTGAAAACTGCAGACTCACTTCTGTAACCGTCAATGAAACCGAGAAGATTGCCTCGGAGACGGCAGTCCTTGCGATCGGCCACTCTGCACGCGATACCTTCTTTAAACTCTGCGAAAATAAGATCTCCATGGAAGCAAAATCCTTCGCTGTCGGCGTCCGCATTGAGCATCCGCAGAAGATGATCACGGAGGATCAGTACGGACCGGAGGCACCGGATTTTCTTGGGGCAGCACCGTATAAGCTCACCAATCAGTGTGAAAACGGAAGAGGTGTGTACTCATTCTGCATGTGTCCCGGCGGCTATGTTGTCAACGCATCCTCGGAAGCGGAACGCACCTGCGTCAACGGTATGAGTTATTCTGACCGGGAAGGTAAAAATGCGAACAGCGCTATGATTGTCACCGTAACACCGGAAGACTACCGCCCGTACCATGTAGAGGGAACGCCGGACGTACTCGATGGTGTGGCATTCCAGAGAGCGCTTGAACACGCTGCGTGGGAAGCCGGAAAAGGCAAAGTTCCGGTGCAGCTTTTTGGTGATTTCTGTGAAAACAGAGTTTCTACAGCACTTGGAGAGGTAACCCCTTCCATCTGCGGAGAATGGACTTTTGCCAATCTGCGGGAAGTTCTTCCGACGTTTATTGGAGACTCCCTTGTGGAAGGCATTCGTGCATCTGAGCGGAAAATCCACGGCTTTTCCCGTCCGGACGCCGTTCTTTCCGGCGTGGAAGCGCGTACCTCGTCACCGGTCCGCATTGTAAGAAATGAAACGCTCGAAAGTTCGTCGCTTACCGGTCTTTACCCGTGCGGAGAGGGCGCAGGCTATGCGGGAGGCATCACTTCCGCAGCCATGGACGGATTAAAAACGGCAGAGGAAATTGCAAAAAAATATATGAATTTTTCATAATTCCTATACATCTGCGGAAAGTTGTGCTAGAATGATGGGAGATTCAAACCAATGTATTCCATGAAAATTCCCGGAAGAGTGGTGGGAGGAATACATGAGAAAAAATGGATTACGAAACCTGCCGACGATGGAACAGCCATATGAAAAATGCCTGGAAAACGGCCCGGAAAGCCTTTCCGACGCGGAGCTTCTGGCTGTCATTTTACGATGTGGGGCAAGGGGAAAAACATCCCTGGAGCTCGCAAGAGAAATTCTTTCCCTTCCCGGAAAAGAGGAGGGCCTGTTAGGACTCTATCACTGTACAAGACAGGAACTTCTGCAGATCCGCGGAGTCGGGGAAGTAAAAGCGATCCAGCTCCAGTGCATCGGTGAGCTTTCCAAACGAATGGCCGCGGCCGGAGCAAGAAAAGGTCTCTGCTTTCATGATCCGGCTTCCATTGCGGATTATTACATGGAACGTCTCCGCCACGAGGATCAGGAGGTTCTTCTCTGCATGATGCTGGACACAAAAAATCAGCTTCTCGGAGAAAAGGAAATCACAAGAGGAACGGTCAATGCGACGATGATTTCGCCGCGGGAGCTTTTCCTTGCGGCACTGCAGTTCCGTGCGGTTCATATTCTGCTGGTTCACAACCATCCAAGCGGAATCCCGGAGCCAAGCGGTGACGACATTACCGTGACACGGCAGATCCGGCGGGCGGGCGAAATGCTCGGCATTACCCTGCTGGATCACATTATTATCGGGGATCACTGTTATACCAGTATGCTGGAACAGGGAATCTGATCCCGAAAATCCGAGGCAGAAATGCCCAAAGGAAGGGAACAAGTTAAAGGAGCACGATGCAGATTCGAAATGTATACGGCATAGACCTTGGCACCAGTACCGTCAAAATCTATGACCTGAAGAAAGACACAATCACAAAAGAAAAAAATATGATTGCCATACGCAACCGCGAACAGGTGATTGCCGTTGGAAATTACGCATATGAAATGCACGAGAGAACGCCTTCCAATATCGAGGTAATTACCCCCATGAGCAACGGACGCATTGCGAATGTATTGATGGTAGAAGCCGTTTTGCACACGCTTCTCCACCGCTGTACGCGCCACATGGGATACCGCCCGGAGCTGTATTTTTCAGTTCCCTGCGATATGACAGAGATTGAACGGCGTTCTTATTATACGATTGCACATAAGGGAGCCTTAAAAAACTGCCGCATGTATCTTGTGGATAAACCAATCGCGGATGCGCTGGCACTTGGCATTCCGATCAACCGCACGAAGGGTTCCATGATTGTCAACATCGGAGCGCAGAGCACAGAGATTTCTGTTATCGCCAACGCGAGGGTTATTTTTTCCAGAATCATCCCGGTAGGCGGAAAACAGTTCAACGAATCGATATGCAATCTGAACCGCCGCAAAAACAATTTCCAGATTGGCTCCAAAACAGCCAAACGTGTCAAGATTGCGCTGGCGGATCTTGGAACAGACAAAAAAGAGGCGCGGAAGGTGCGCGGCGTAGATGGTGCATCCGGTCTTCCAATGGAAGGGATCATTACTTCTTCCCTCGTAAACGAAGCACTCCTTTCCGGTGTTAATGAGATCGGCGAGGAAATCAAGCATGCGCTGGAGCGTACACCGCCGCAGATCCACGATCATATCCAGAAAGAGGGTATTTACATCACCGGCGGAAGCACAAGGATTCCGAACATTGACCGCTATCTTTCGAGACAGCTCGGCTGTCCGGTGCAGCTTTCCCAGTATTATGACCTCTGTACCATCTGTGGGCTCAAGGAACTGATCACGCACGATGCGCTGCATCGCTGGGCTTACACGGTAAATAAAAAGAAGTAAATCTATCAAAAAGGACCCGCTATGAATAAGAAGAAAAAATTTCAGCTAAAAAGCAAACATTTACTTTTCATCATGACGTTCCTGTGTCTCTCCGGCATTTTAGGCAGTGCAGCAGACAAAATGCCGGTCACGCCGATCCGGGAAGCCGCAGGCTTTGTGATCATCCCGTTTCAGAACGGAATTAACCAGATCGGTGCGTATTTGACAGACTGTCTGACCGGTTTCCAGAACGTCAAAAAACTGTCTGCCGAGAAAGAGGAGCTTGAACAGAAGGTCACGGATCTGACTGAGGAAAACAATCAGCTTGTACAGGATCAGCAGGAGCTGCAGCGTCTTCAGGAGCTGTATCAGCTGGACCAGTCCTACTCGGAATATGAAAAAGTAGCAGCACAGGTCATCTCAAAGGATCCGGGCAACTGGTATGATACCTTTGTTATCAACAAAGGATCAAATGACGGGATTCAGAAAGATATGAACGTTATTGCAGACGGCGGCCTTGTTGGACTTGTTGAGGAGGTAAGTTCCAATTCCGCTACTGTCCGCTCTATCATTGATGACTCCAGTTCCGTGAGCGCCATGACATCATCTACCTCGGATACGTGTATTGTATCGGGTGATCTGCGCCTGATCAGCGACGGAAAGCTTGCCTTTTCCCAGCTGAATACAACCGACACGGTAGCTGAGGGCGAAAAGATTGTGACATCGAACATCAGTGATAAATACCTCCGCGGTATTCTGATCGGCTATGTCAGTGAAATCACCGAGGACTCCAATCACCTGACGAAAAAGGGATACATCATTCCTGTTGTGGATTTTCAACATATTCAGGAAGTTCTCGTGATCAAAGAATTAAAACAGCAGGGAGGAGAGTAAATGCGCAGAAAAATCACGCTTGCCTTTCTGATTCTGGCAGCTTTCCTGTTACAGACAACTGTATTTCAGTATTTTCAGATCGCGTCCGTAACGCCGAACCTTCTTCTGATTCTGACGTCCGCCTTTGGGCTGATGCGCGGAAAAAAAGAGGGACTGATGGTCGGATTTTTCAGCGGTCTGATGATTGATCTGTTCTACGGCAGCCTGTTTGGATTTTACGCACTGCTCTACATGTATATCGGTTATCTGAACGGCTTTTTCTGCAAAGTCTTCTATGACGATGATATTAAGGTACACATTGTACTGGTCGCTGCCAGCGATCTTGTCTACAGTCTGCTGATGTATGTGCTGCAGTTCCTGCTGCGCGTGCGCCTGCACTTTTTCGATTATCTGGCGCATATTATTCTGCCGGAAATGGTATACACGGTAGTGCTCTCCATTCTGCTTTACCGGCTTTTATTTATCATCAACCGTAAACTGACCGAAAATGAAATGGAAGGACAACAGTCGCCATGGCTAAGAAGATAAGAAAATTTTTCCGCAGACTCGGTGAAAACCGCACCCTATTGCTTGGTGTGGTTTTCCTTGCTATGTTTGCCGTCCTGATCGGAAGACTTTTTATCCTGCAGGTAGTGCATGGAGAAGAGTATGCGGATAATTTTGAACTGCAAATCACAAAAACCAGAACCCTTGAGAGTACAAGAGGAAATATTTATGACCGGAACGGAAAACTGATCGCTGGAAATAAGGTTTCCTACTCCGTAACCATCGAGGATAACGGAACGTACAACACGACAAAAGAACGTATTCTCTCTCTGAACGCAGAACTCTATCGTCTCTGTAAGCTGATTCGTGCAAACGGAGACTCGATTGACACCAGCACCTTCCCGATTGAAGTGGATGAGAACGGTGCGTTTGTTTTTACAGGTGAAGAGGGAACGATCCGCGACCGTTTCCGTGCAGATATTTATGGACAGAAGAAAATCGACGATATGACGGCAGAACAGAAGAGTTCCAGTGCCGAAACGCTGATGACATTTCTTGCCGGACCGGACGGCTTTGGCCTGGATGCCTATTCTGACGATGAAAAATACGCATATTCTGCCAAAGATTTTGAAGAGTATGGTCTTCCATACCAGACAGACGAATCCGGAAATGCGGTCCTTTCTCTTTCCAATCAGGAGCGTCTGGAAATTCTGGTGATCCGCTATAAGATGAAACAGACGAATTATCAGAAGTATGTCCGCGTGACAGTTGCTTCCGGCGTCAGCAGCAATACAACTGCATCGATTGCAGAGAATGAAGATGTTCTGCAGGGTGTCAGCATTTCGGAAGATTCCGAGCGTGTATATTATGACGGAAAGTATTTTTCCTCTCTGATCGGTTATACGGGCCAGGCGTCCTCAGACGAGCTGACAGAACTGAATGAAGAACTGAAGAGCCAGGGAAAAGAAGAAACGTATTCCACGGAATCCATCGTCGGAAAATCTGGTCTGGAACAGTATATGGAGACAATCCTTCAGGGAACCGACGGATCAGAAGAGATTATCGTTAATAACGTCGGAAAAGAGCTGGAAACGGTAGAGGGATCCCTGGTTGAGCCAAAACAGGGAAATAACGTCTATCTTTCGATTGATTATGACCTGCAGATTGCGGTATATAAAATTCTGGAACAGAGAATTGCCGGCATTCTGAAACAGTATCTGAGTGATGTAAAATCCGTTGATACCTCAACACTTGCCAATACGGATGCCGTTCCGATTCCAATTTACGATGTATACAATGCACTGATCGAAAACAGCACGATTGATATTTCCCATTTCTCGGCGGCGGATGCCACGGAGCGTGAGCAGCGGATCTATGCACTGTTCCAGCAGAAGCTCCAGCAGGTGCTTGCCGAGATTACGCAGGAACTGACCGTTGAAACAGCAACCGTTTACAACGACCTCAGCGATGAAATGCAGGAATATGAGACCTTCATCGTGGATAAGCTGCTTTCCAGTACGATGGGTATTCTTTCTTCAACAGCAATTGATGAGAAAGACGCCACCTATCAGGCATGGAATGACGGAACGATTTCTCTTCGTGATTACCTGACGTATGCGGCAAGCCAGAACTGGATTGATGTCTCAGCACTGACGCAGGATGATGCCTACCTGGATTCTCAGGAGGTTTATCAGAAGCTGACGGAGGTTATTCTGGACCGTCTGGCAAACAATACAACATTTGCAAAAAAGATGTATCACTATATGCTGCTGCAGGATATGCTCGATGGCTATGATATCTGCAATCTGATGTATGATCAGAACCTTCTGACAAAAGAGGATGACGATTATGCCGCTTATGTTGCAGGAAATATGACACCGTTCCAGCTTCTGTCCGATAAAATCGCCAAACTGGAAATCACCCCGGCACAGCTTGCACTCGATCCGTGTTCCGGTTCCGCTGTCATTACGGACCCGAATACCGGTGCTATTTTAGCCTGTGTTTCCTATCCTGGCTATGACAACAACCGCCTGGCAAACCAGATGGATACCGCATACTGGGCAAAATTGAATACCGATGAATCCAGCCCGCTGTACAACAAAGCAACCCAGCAGAAGACGGCTCCTGGTTCCACCTTTAAACCGCTGATGGCGGTTGCCGGATTAAGCGAAGGCATAATTACTCCGACCAGTACCATCAACTGCAACGGTCTGTTCGGGGAAGGACTTGTCAACGAATCTGACTATGTCCACTGCCATCAGTTGAGCGGCCACGGAGATCTGAACATTGTCGGTGCCATCCAGAACTCCTGCAACGTGTTCTTCTGTACGCTTGGATATCGTCTGGGACTCGATGAGAACGGCACCTTTACACAGAAGCGCTCTCTGGAAATGATCCAGAAATATGCCGATATGTTTAAGCTGGATGAAAAGACTGGAATCGAAATTTCGGAAACCGATCCGAATGTAACCGATTCCCTCCCGATCCCTTCCTCGATTGGTCAGGGTACCAACAACTATACGACGACACAGCTTGCACGCTATGTCACAACGATTGCAAATTCCGGTACGGTTTATAATCTTTCCCTTCTGCAGAAAGCAACGGATTCGGATGGCAATGACATCGATATGGGCGCAGATTTCGGCCCGACGGTAAATTCAGAAATGGATGTTGATTCCAGCATCTGGGATCTGGTACACGAAGGCATGCGAAAAGTAATCAGCGTATCCAATGCGACCATTTTCCCGGAATCCTGGCCGGTAGAGCTTTCCGGAAAAACCGGTACCGCGCAGGAAGACCGTACACGTGCAAACCATGGACTGTTTATCGGCTTCTCTCACTATGAGAGCAGAGACGATATTGCTCTTGCCGTCCGCATTCCGTTTGGATATTCTTCTATGAACGCAGAGTTGGTAGCTAAGGATATCTTAGATTATTACTATGGCCTCTCAGACGATATTCTGTCCGGTCAGGCAAACTCCAACGGTGTTGCAAGCGTGAGAGCAGACTAAGGAATTTTTCCGGCAGAAACGAAGCCTGGGAAGAAAGCTGCAAAAGAGAAAGGATGCGTTTTTAAACAAAGGTTTGGACGCATCCTGCGGCATGAAAATGCAGAACAGTTTTCAACAAGGAGGTTCCAGATGAGTGAAGTCATTGTAATTACATCAGGAAAAGGCGGCGTCGGAAAGACGACAACCGCAGCAAATATCGGAATCGGGCTGGCACAGCTTGGAAAGAAAGTTGTGATGGTAGATACCGACATCGGTCTTCGAAACCTGGATGTCGTGCTCGGCCTTGAAAACCGGATTGTCTACAATCTTGTGGATGTTGTGGAGGGCAACTGCCGGATGAAGCAGGCGCTAATCCGCGACAAACGGTACGAGCAGCTCTATCTTCTCCCGTCTGCCCAGACGAGGGACAAGACAAGCGTAACGCCCGAGCAGATGAAAAAACTCTGCGATGAATTAAAACAGAGCTTTGATTTTGTTCTTCTTGACTGTCCGGCAGGCATTGAGCAGGGATTTGCAAATGCAGTTGCCGGTGCCAATAAGGCAATTGTTGTGACTACGCCGGAGGTTTCGGCCATCCGGGACGCGGACCGCATCATCGGCCTTCTGGAGGCGCAGGATCTGAGGGATATCTCTCTTGTCATCAATCGTATCCGGCCGGATATGGTAAAACGCGGTGAAATGATGTCGGTGGATGATGTACAGGAAATTCTTGCTGTTCCGCTGCTTGGCATTCTGCCCGATGATGAGCAGGTAGTAATCGCCACCAACCAGGGCGAAGCGATCGCTGGAAGTGGTTCCAAGGCAGGAGAAGCCTTTACGAATATCAGCCACAGGATCCTCGGGGAGAGTGTTCCCTACTTGGATCTTGACAGCAAAAAGGGATTTTTCCGCCGCGTATTCGGGCGATAGGAGGGAACTGGTATGGGTTTATTTTCAGGCAGAAAGCCGCACTCCGGCTTCGTTGCAAAAGAACGTCTGTCCAATCTTTTAATGGCAGAACGTCTGAACTGTTCTCCGGCATCGCTTCAGATGCTGAAAAATGATCTTTCTGCTGCTGCAGGAAAATACCTTACCGTTGAGGCGGATGAAATTTCCGTCACCATTACACAAACAACCCCTGTCATACTGACAGCGAAAATACCATTGAAAAGAAACGAGGAGTATCATGTTAAGACGATATAAGCTGAAAAATTATAATTTCCGGCTGGTCATTCTTCTGATTGCCATCAGCATCATTGGTGTGCTTCTGATCGGAAGTGCAGACAGTGCAGACCAGAAAAAACAGGCCATCGGAGTCGTATTGGGCGTAGTCATCATGATTATTGTCTCTTTGCTTGACTATAGCTGGCTTCTGAATTTTTACTGGGTTCTTTACATCGGAAATCTGATGATGCTTGGCGTTCTTTATCTCGGCGGTTCTACCGCAAAAAACACGTTTGGTGCGACCCGTTGGATTCAGATCGGAAGCTTTCAGTTTCAGCCGACCGAGCTGTCAAAAATCTTTCTGATCATGTTTTTTGCGATGTTTCTGATGAAGCATGAAGAAGATCTGAATACGGCGAAAACCATTTTTACCGCGATCGGGCTTCTGATTCCGCCGCTCGTTATGATTTACCGTCAGCCGGATTTGAAAAATACGATTACGGTCATGGTTCTGTTCTGCTTTATGATGTATGTGGCGGGCTTAAGCTACAAAGTTATCGCCGTTGTTCTGGTTTCCGGTTCAGCACTGGTACTTGCGCTTCTGCTTGTCATTACGCAGGTGAATTTCCAGCTTCCGGCGGCTCTTGACAAGACGATTGGTTATCAGCTTGGGCGAATTCAGGACTGGTTAAGCGATGATGCCGACAACGCCGACGGCCGTCTCCAGCAGCAGAATTCCATTACAGCCATCGGCTCCGGAAAGCTGACCGGAAAAGGACTCAACAACAATAAAGTTTCTTCCGCAAATAAGGGAAATTTCGTTTCCCAGAACCATAATGACTTTATTTTTGCAGTGGCAGGAGAGGAGCTTGGTTTCTTTGGATGCTGCGGAATCATCCTGCTCCTGTTCCTGATTCTCGTCGAATGCATCCGGACTTCCCGGAAAGCAAAAGATCTGTCAGGAACGTTGATCTGCTGCGGTATGGCAGGACTCATTGCCTTTCAGAGCTTTCTGAATATCAGTGTTGCAACCGGAATCCTGCCGAACACCGGTACACCGCTTCCGTTCGTCAGTTATGGACTGACCTCCCTTGTAACACTTTACATCGGAATGGGGCTTGTCCTGAATGTCGGACTGCAGAACCGGGATTTTGTAACCAGAAACTATGAATTACTAAGGAGGAAAACCATCAATGAACATCGGATTGATCGCGCATGATGCAAAAAAAACGCTGCTTCAGAACTTGTGTATCGCCTACCGCTCGGTACTTGCCAAGCATACTCTTTACGCAACCGGAACTTCCGGCCGTCTGGTAGAAGAGGCAACCGGACTTAACGTCCGCAAATATCTGGCTGGACACGTTGGAGGCGTTCAGCAGATGGGTTCTCAGATTGAACAGAATGATCTGGATCTTGTGATTTTCCTGCGGGATCCGGAACAGCCGAAACAGCATGAGCCGGATGTCCATCGGATTATCCGTCTCTGCGACGTACACAGCATTCCGCTTGCCACCAATCTTGCAACGGCAGAAATGCTGATCAAATCATTAGACAGAGGAGAAATGGACTGGCGTGAAATCTACCGGAGAAACGACTAATACTACAGAAAAAGAACAGAAACTGCCTGTAACGGAGAAAAACGGGACTGCTCCGGAAAAAACCGAACATATTTTAAACCGCCTGATCATCGGCGCGGGTGTCTGTGTTGCTGTTATTGCGGTTCTGATCGGTGTGAAACTGTACCGTCAGGACCGCCAGATGGACATTACAGAGCCGTTTGCGCGAAGTATGGTGCTCGCCTCCGATCCGCTTTCGGCAGAAAAACGGTTTCAGGCTGAAACGCTCTCTGCCGATCTCTGTGTCGGTGAGACGAGCGTACCGCTGAATGATATCTCGTTTTCTTCACAGGTAAAGGCCGGACTGTTTGATCTGGATCACAAAAAAGTATTGTTCGCGCAGAATATGTATGATCAGGTCTACCCGGCCAGCATCACGAAGATCATGACGGCCCTCCTTGCCATGGAATACAACCAGCCGGATACGCAGGTAACGATCACAGAAGAGGATCTTGCGCTGGAAGATGGATCCCAGATGAGTGGACTGGCCGTGGGCGATACGGTAACGATGGATCAGCTTTTCCATGCATTGTTGATTTATTCTGCCAACGATGCTGCTATGGCGATTGCCCGCCAGGTAGGCGGAAGTGTAGAGAATTTCGTTCAGATGATGAACGATAAGGCAGCTTCCCTTGCCATGACTGGTACGCATTTTGCAAACCCGCACGGTCTTCACGATGAGAATCATTACACTACTGCATATGATGTTTATCTGATGCTGTATGCTGCCTATCAGCATACGGAATTCCAGAATACGATGTCAATGTCTTCCTACACGCTGAACATGACGCATGCGGACGGTATGGCGGGAACGATCTATTTAAGCTCCACGGACAAATATCTGACCGGAGAGAAAAACGCACCGGAAAACGTGACGGTGCTCGGCGGAAAAACCGGAACGACCGATGAGGCCGGTTCCTGCCTGGCACTGGTATCCCAGAATGCATACGGAGAACCGTTTATCTCAGTCATTCTTCATGCATCAACAAAAGTGGAACTGTACGAGGACATGAACACTCTTCTTTCCAATATCAACTCCTGACGTAATCTTTTTGCAATCCCCCGGACGGCGTTTTTTCTGCCTCTCCGGGAGATTGTCGTATCCGTTTAGAAAAACAGAGCTCCTTTCCCCGCAAATTAGAAGATTTTTCAGAATTTTTTCATTTTACCATTGAAAACGTTGGTGAATTGTACTATAATTAAACCATGAACTTAAAGGTTTTTGGTGAAAATATCTTATTCTAATCTAAGGAGGAAACTGCTATGGTTCAATTAATTGTAGGCAAGAAGGGAAAAGGCAAAACAAAACAGCTGTTAGACAAAGTAAATGCAGAGGTAAAAACCGCAAACGGAAATATCGTGTATATTGACAAGAGCACAAAGCACATGTTTGAATTAAACAACAAAGTACGTCTGATTTCCGCAACCGACTATCCTCTGAAAAACAGTGATGAATTTATCGGATTTATCTGCGGTATCGTTTCTCAGGACCACGATCTCGCAAGCGTTTATCTCGACAGCTTCCTGAAAGTAGCAAAACTGGAAGGAGAGGACATCACAGATTGTGTTGAACAGCTGGAAGGCATTGGCAAGCAGTATAACATTACCTTCGTATTAAGTGTCTCCATGGATAAAGAAGAGCTTCCGGAAGGCATGCAGGATAAGATTATCGTTGCACTGTAACCGAAACTGTATTATAATAATTGCATAGCGACAAAACCAAAGGACGGCGCTTACGGCACCGTCCTTTTAGCGCATGGATTAAACAATAAAAGGAGCATACATTTTGTCTAAGCAGAAAAAGAACAGCCGCCGGCATTCGAGAATCCGTTTCCCTTTTCCGGCGTTGAATATTGGAAATATCATCTTTGGAGCCCTTTTTTTCTATATGGCAGTTTCACTTTTCTTTTACCTGACCGCCGATCATATCAAATCTTTTCAGGTTGTGCAGGGAACTTTATCCCGGAATGATACCTATACCGCATTCGCCATGCGGACAGAGAGCGTGCAGCTTTCCTCCGGCAGCGGATATGTTCAGTTCTATACCCCAAATGCATCGAAAATCAGCCGCGGAAGCGCTGTTTATGGGATTTCCGCAACAGAAAATGCCGATACCTCTGGTATTTCGGCAGATGCGGCAACGAGAACGTCGCTTCGTTCCTCGCTCGCACGTTTTTCTTCTGATTATGATTCCAGTTCCTTTTCCGGCATTTATCAGCTGAAAACAGAACTTTCCGCAAAGCTGCTTGCCGCTGCCGCTGAAAACGGAGATTCCTCATCACAGACGATATTTTATGCAGATCAGGACGGTGTTGTCGTCTACGGCAGTGATGGATATGAAAGCTATACGGAGGACAGCCTTACGCCGGAGCTTTTCTCTACGAAAGCCTCTGTGGTTTCCTTTGATTCCGGCGCGCAGACGGAGCCTGGAAATGCAGTATACCGTCTGGTGACAGATGAGCAGTGGGAAATTGCCGTTCCGGTGACGAATAAGCAGGTCGTTACACTTTCCAATTTCAGTACGATAAAAGTTAAATTTCTGAAAGACGGAAAAACACAGACGGGAACACTGAATCTAAAGTCCATTAACGATCAGAACTATGCTGTCATTTCGTTTACAAGCGGGATGATCCGTTATGCGGAAGACCGTTTTCTTTCAGTAGAGCTGGTCACAAACACTGGAAGCGGACTGAAAATTCCAAATACTGCCATCACGGAAAAAGATTTCTATAAAATCCCGGCGCAGATGCTCGTACAGGGCGGAGACAGCAATTCTTCCGGTTTCCTGCGGGAAAAGACCGATAAAAAAGGAAATGTCATGCTGGATGATAACGGACAGCCGGTGACAGAATTTGTAAACGCCACGATCTATGAGCAGGTCAATGATGAAAATGATAATCCGGTCGAATATTACGTCGACATGGCCGCTTTTAATGATGGAGATATCCTTCGTGCACAGGATTCCGCCACAACGTATCAGATTGGAGAAATGGTTCCGCTGCAGGGTGTTTACTGCATCAACAAAGGATATGCTGTATTCCGCAAAATTCAGATCATCGATCAGAATGCGGAGTATTCTATCATAAAAAAACAAACGCAATACGGCATTTCGCAGTATGATTATATTGTGGAAAATGCATCCACCGTCAGTGAAGAAGATATTGTGCATTAAATACTGGAGGTTAGAAAGATATGCTGAAAGAGAACTATGAAGAAGTCCAGAAGAAAATCACAGAAGCCTGCAAAAGAGCCGGACGGAACCGGGAGGAAGTTACCCTGATTGCGGTCAGCAAGACAAAACCGGTCGAAATGCTTTCCGAAATCTATGATCTTGGCGAACGCAATTTCGGTGAAAACAAAGTGCAGGAGCTGACAGAAAAAGAGGAAGTGCTGCCAAAGGATATCCACTGGCACATGATCGGTCATCTGCAGCGGAATAAAGTAAAATACATTGCAGGAAAAGTTGCCCTGATTCATTCTGTCGATTCTCTTCGTCTGGCAAAAACGATCAGTGAGGAAGCGGTAAAGCACAACTGCGAAATCCCGATCCTGATCGAGGTAAACGTTGCCGGCGAGGAAAGCAAGTTTGGTGTCTCCGTAGAGGAAACCCTTCCATTGATTGAAGAAATCGCAAAACTTCCGGCAATTCATGTGGAGGGACTTATGACCATTGCACCGTATGTGGAAGATCCAGAAGAAAATCGTCCGGTTTTTCGCAAATTAAAGGAATTAAGTGTTGACATTGCCGCCAAAAACATTAATAATGTACGTATGGCCATTTTGAGCATGGGCATGACCGGCGATTACGAAGTAGCAGTAGAAGAAGGCGCCACTTTAGTACGGGTTGGAACCGGAATCTTTGGCGAACGGGATTACAGTAAAAGATAACAGGAAGCCTTTCCAAGAAGAGTGACCCTGCGCATTCTGCACGGCTGTCTGGCCAAATGCCACAGGACTAAAAATAGGAGAGTATAAGAATGAGTGTTTTAGACAAATTTCTGGATGCCATCCGGCTGAACGACGATTACGAGGAAGAGGATGCTGATTCGGATAGCTTCTTCGATGAAGAAGACGATGATATAGAAGAAAAACCAAAGAAACGTTTCTTCCGTAAACTGGAGAACGAGGATGAGGACGAAGAGGAAGAGCCGCAGGCGAAATCGGTTCACACTGCACCGCGTAAACAGCCGGCGCCAAAGACCACCGCTTCAAGCCAGGCTGCTGCTGCACGAGCTCCAAAGCCAGCTGCTCCGGTTTCCCCGAAAGTTACTCCAATGAGAAAGAAAGCAGGTGCATTAAATATGGAAGTATGCGTCATCAAACCGGCTTCCATGGAGGATACCCGTGAAATCGCGGATACGCTTCTGGCCGGATGTACCGTTGTCCTTAACTTAGAAGGCATTGATGTGGATATTGCCCAGAGAATCATTGATTTCTGCTGTGGTGCATGCTACTGCATGAGCGGAAGTCTGCAGAAAGTTTCCAGCTATATTTTCATCCTGACACCGTCCAGTGTAGAAATTTCCGGCGACATCCAGGATATCTTAAGCGGAGCTTTTGATCTTCCAAATATCCGTACCGATTATTAAAGAAAATTATCTTTGCAATAAATTAAAATGGATCCACTGGATCAATTATTGATTTACTTAGTAACAAAGGAAAAGCATCAGATGCAGGATTCTGATGCTTTTTTCATGAAAGAACATACAGGAGGCATAATTTATGAAAACACTTACCGTTAAAAGAGAAGGCACATCTACTGAATTTTCTTATGAAATTGTCTGGGACGGCAGCTACGAACACCTCGCCGGCTGTGTGGAGAACTTAAAACTCCCTGCAAAAAAGGCCTGCATTGTCACAGACAGCACGGTTTCAGAACTGTATCTGGAAGAGGTAAAAAATGTACTGTCCCCGCTGTTTGAGACCGTAACCGCATTTGTTTTCCCGGCTGGTGAAGCAAGCAAAAATCTGGATACCGTCAAAGATCTGTACACGCATCTGATTGAAAACCACTTTGAGAGAAAAGACATTTTATTCGCACTCGGCGGCGGTGTCGTTGGGGATCTGACCGGCTATGCGGCGGCAACGTATCTGCGCGGCATTGATTTCATCCAGCTTCCGACGACACTGCTTGCACAGGTAGATTCCAGCGTTGGAGGAAAAACGGGCGTCGATTTCGACCAGTACAAAAATATGGTCGGTGCATTCCATCATCCACGTCTTGTCTATATGAATATGGCAACCTTAAAATCCCTGAACGGCGAACAGTTTGCCTGCGGTATGGGAGAAGTCCTGAAAACAGGTCTGATCCGCGATGAAAAATTCTACATCTGGACCATCAATCACATGTCTGAGATCGAAGAGCGGATTGAGCCGGTATTAACGAAAATGATCCAGAAATGCTGCGATATCAAACGCCAGGTTGTAGAAAATGACCCAACAGAACAGGGAGAGCGTGCCGTTTTAAATCTTGGCCATACGATCGGTCATGCCATTGAAAAGCTCAAAAACTTCGAACTGCTCCATGGCCAGTGCGTTGCACTTGGAACCGTTGCTGCTGCCTATATTTCCTACAAGAGAAGTTATCTCTCCGATGAAGAGTTTTACGAGATTCGTGATATGAACGTCGGTTTCTATCTGCCAATCACCGTGGACGGCCTGAAATCGGAAGATATTCTGGCTGCAACAAAATCGGACAAGAAAATGGAACAGGGTACGATCAAATTCATCCTTCTGGAGTCTGTCGGCCATGCTGTGGTGGACCGCACGGTTACAGATGAAGAAATGCTGGAAGCTATCAATTCTATTAATGGAGATCTGATCGATGAAGAGTAAAAAACTTTCTCCGCTGGCCGTTTATCTGGTTTGCGCGGCAGCGATTGTCCTTCTGCTTGCAGCAGATCAGTATACAAAATCACTGGCAGTGCAGTATCTGAAGGACCAGCCGTCGATCGAGCTCATTCCAGGGGTTTTGGAGCTGTTTTATCTGGAAAACCGCGGTATGGCATTCGGACTTCTGCAGGATCAGTACTGGCTGTTTGCTATGATGACGGTATTGTTTCTGATCGTCATGGTGATTGTCTTTTACAAGCTTCCAAAGACACGCCGCTTTTTACCGCTTTTTGCCGTGCTGACTGTTCTGACGGCTGGTGCGGTCGGAAATTTTTACGATCGTTTTCTGAATCACTATGTCGTTGATTTCATCTACGTTTCGCTGATCAACTTTCCGGTTTTTAACGTAGCTGATATTTATGTCACCGTATCGGTCGCTGTCTTTTTACTGCTGTATCTGTTGTACTACAAGGACGAAGACTTCGCATTTCTGCATAAAAACGCCAAAAAGGAGGAGTCCGATGGCTGAAGAAGAACGGATTTTGGAAGTTACACCGGATTTTGACGGAAAACGGATTGATCAGTGCCTGGCCGCATCTTTTTCGGACTGTTCCCGTTCTTTTCTGCAGAAGCTTTTAAAAGACAGAAAGGTTTCGATCAACGGAAAAACGCAGAAAGCAAGCAGTAAGGTTGCCGCCGGTGATGCCGTTCTGGTGCTTCTGCCGGAACCGGAAGAACTGAACGTGGAGCCAGAAAACATTCCGCTTGATATTCTGTACGAGGATGATGATCTTCTGGTCGTCAATAAGCCAAAGGGGATGGTCGTACATCCGGCGGCAGGCCACAGCAGCGGAACACTGGTCAATGCGGTTCTGTATCACTGCCGCGGAAATCTCTCCGGCATCAACGGCGTTCTGCGCCCCGGAATCGTCCACAGAATCGATATGGACACAACGGGTGCCCTGGTTATCTGTAAGAGCGATTTCGCCCACCAGAGCCTCGCAGAACAGCTCTCTGTACATTCCATTACCCGAAAGTACCGGGCAATTGTCCATGGGAATCTGAAAGAGGACGAGGGAACCGTGCGCGGTGCAATCGGCCGCCATCCGACAGACCGGAAAAAGATGGCGATTAATGAACGGAACGGAAAACCGGCGGTCACACATTACCGTGTGCTGGAACGCTTTGGAAATTATACGTATATTGAATGCCAGCTGGAAACCGGCCGGACGCATCAGATTCGTGTCCATATGGCAAGTATCGGGCATCCGCTGCTTGGCGATGCGGTTTATGGCCCGAAGAAATGCCCGGTGAAAAACCTGCAGGGACAGACGCTGCATGCGATGGTACTTGGATTTATCCATCCACGGACCGGTGCCTATATGGAGTTTGAGGCGCCGCTTCCGGAATATTTTTCCAATCTGTTGCTGCAGTTTCGAAAAAATGTCTGAAACTGCTTAAAAAGAATGATATTTCAAAAAGTATATAGTTAATTTGTATAAGTTTTATCAAAATGTTCTGTACTTTCTGTGAATTCTGTAGTATACTAGATGTAACGAAAAAACGCGAGTTACTACATCTGTGAAAGCAGATTATTGTGACGGAATGGAAAGGAGCGGATTATATGAAAACTATCATAACGATTGGACGTCAGTACGGAAGCGCCGGACATTCCATTGGTAAGATTTTAGCGGATGACCTGGGAATCAAGTACTATGACAAAGAGCTGCTGGAGAGAGCAGCAAAGGACAGCGGATTATGCCAGGAATTGTTCGAAAACCACGATGAAAAACCAACCAACAGCTTTTTATACTCTCTGGTTATGGACAGTTACTCCTTCGGCTATGGATCTACCATGATGGATATGCCGCTGAACCAGAAGGTATTTCTGGCGCAGTTTGATGCCATCAAGAAGATTTCGCAGGACGGTCCGTGTGTCATCGTAGGCCGCTGTGCAGATTATGCACTGGAGGAAAATCCGAACGTGCTGAGCATCTTTATTAAAGCAGATATGCAGGATCGCATCCGCCGTATCGCAAAGCTGTATGATCTTTCCGATGCAAAAGCAAAAGACAAGATCACAAAGATCGACAAACAGCGTGCAAGCTACTACAATTACTACACCAGCAAACGCTGGGGCGAGGTAGACAGCTACGACCTGTGCCTGAACAGCAGTGTATTCGGTATCGATGGAACCGTAGATATGATCAAACAGGCAATTGAAGTTAAAGAATCGGGAATCCGCAAGATTTTCAGCATCTGATCAAAACAGAACATAGGAGAAACGACCCTCCTCTTAAAAATAAGAGGAGGGTCATTTTATGAAAGGATTTTAAAGATGAGAATTGTTATACAACGTGTAAAAAGAGCAAGTGTTTCGGTGGAAGAGAAGGTTGTTGGATCGATTCAGAAAGGTTTTCTGGTTCTGATCGGTGTCGGCCAGGGGGACGATGAAGCAACAGCAGACAAGTATATGAAAAAACTGCTGGGACTGCGTATTTTTGAAGATGAAAATGGAAAGACGAACAAGTCCCTGGCAGATGTGGATGGACAGCTTCTGATGGTTTCACAGTTTACCCTGTATGCCAACTGTAAAAAAGGAAACCGTCCAAGCTTCACGGAAGCAGGCGAGCCGCACAGAGCAGAAGAACTGTATGAATATATGGTCGCGAAAGCACGGGAACAGGTTCCTGTTGTCGAAACGGGAGTGTTCGGGGCTGAGATGGAAGTATCACTGGTGAATGATGGGCCGTTTACGGTGATCTTAGAGGATCTGTAAATAAAATTTTCTTGTTTGCCGAATCGGTAAAACAGAACGTGGTTTGCGAGATCTGTGAAACCTGTTTTTGTCTAGAGATAGTGTACCATCATCGGACTGAATTGTTTGTATTTATATAGTTTACATAAAATGATTATGTGAACTTGTGAAGAGGAGAAAATCTTTTATGCCGCAATTTGACTATCAGCAGCTGTGTCACTTTGTCCTTCCGGAACAGGGGGGACTGTCGGTGGAAACAATTCTAAAACGTTTTCTGCACCTGACACCACGTGAAATCCGCCATGCCAAATATATTCCGGATGGAATTCAGAAAAACGGTGTTTCCTGCCGCACGAATGCAGTCGTTCAGACTGGAGATACAATCACTTTTCGATATGAGCAGAAGTGTCCCCACCTTTCCGAAGATCAGGTTCTGCCGGTATCAGGTGATTCTGCCGGCGTACGGATTCTCTATGAGGACAGTGATCTCTGTGTCGCAGACAAGCCATCCGGTATGGTCTGCCACGCTTCCCACGGCCATTATTCCGATTCCCTGACACATGCTGCCGCATCCCTGTTAAAAATACCGACAGCGCCTTCTGAACTCCGCTGCATCGGCCGTCTTGACAAAGATACATCGGGTCTGGTACTATTTGCAAAGAATCAGCTGGCTGCTGCCAGACTGTCCCGGCAGCGGGAGAGCGGCGTGCTGAAAAAAGAATACCTGGCTCTGGTACACCATCCCTTTTCCGAAGAAACGCAAAAAGAAACCATTCGTCTTTCCATGGAGCAAATTCCAGGAGATGACCCTGATTCTTTCGATCCGTCTGGGAAACGTATCACTAAAATGCGTATCTGTAAAGAAGGGAACGGCCTGTGGGCTACTACACACTACGAGGCTGTCCTTCAGGATCCTTTCTGGGCCGTCGTGTGCTGCCGTCTGGAAACCGGCCGCACGCATCAGATCCGCCTTCACATGGCATCTATTGGACATCCACTTTTCGGAGATCCGCTCTACGGAGTCCGCGACGGCGGTACCCGTGCCGCGCTCCATGCCTGGAAACTGCACTTTCTGCAGCCGATGACAGGAGAACCAATTGATCTGGAAAATATTCGAACGCACATGTTCGATTAAATATATTTGAAGTATAAGGAGAACATTTTATGGAAGAACAGAAAGAACACAAACGCCGCGTCCGCTACAAAGGCACACATCCGCGGAATTACAATGAGAAATACAAAGAACTGAATCCGGAGAAATATCAGGGGACCATTGAGCATGTGATCCAAAAGGGAAGCACACCGGCCGGCATGCATATCCCGATTCTCGTAGATGAAATCCTCGATTTTCTCAAGATCGAGCCGGGACAGAACGGACTTGATGCAACACTCGGATACGGCGGCCACAGCTCCCGTATGCTTGCATGCCTGCAGGGAAAAGGGCATCTCTGTGCGCTGGATGTCGATCCGATCGAGATGGCAAAAACAAAAGAACGACTGGCCGCGCAGGGGTACGGCCCTGAGATTTTAACGATTCTTCATCAGAATTTTGCCAATATTGATCAGGTTGCTGCCGAATACGGCCCCTTTGACTTCATTCTGGCGGATCTTGGTGTTTCCTCCATGCAGATTGATAATCCGGAGCGCGGCTTTTCCTACAAATATGATGGACCGCTGGATCTTCGCCTGAATCCGGAGGCAGGAATTTCCGCGGCCGAGCGTCTGCGCACGGTTGCACGCGATGAACTGGAAGGCATGCTCATTGAAAACGCCGATGAACCGTATGCAAAAGAAATTTCCCAGGCTGTTACGCGGGCACTTCGGAAAGGAAAGAAAATTGACACTACGTTTGCACTGCGTGATCTGATCGCTGAAGCACTGGATTTTCTTCCGAAAGACGAGAAAAAAGAAGCCATCAAAAAATCCTGCGCCCGCACCTTCCAGGCACTGCGGATCGATGTAAACAACGAATATGAGGTTCTGGAAGCATTCATGGAAAAACTCCCGGATGCTCTTGCTCCGGGCGGCAGAGCGGCAATTCTGACGTTCCATTCCGGCGAAGACCGGCTTGTGAAAAAGTCCATGAAGGGACTGTATCAGATCGGTATTTATTCCGAATATTCAAAAGAAGTCATTCGTCCTTCCAAAGAAGAATGCATCCGCAACAGCCGTGCAAGTTCAACGAAAATGCGCTGGGCAATTAAGGCGGAGTAACTTAAAAAAAAGCAGGAGAGAAGTCGTCTCCATAAAAAAGAGGAATCAACGAATGGGATATAATCCCTGTTGATTCCTCTTTTGGTTTCTGATATGTTTTTATTCCTCATGCTCCGGCATGGACTCCCGCAGCCGTACCGCTGTGGCAGCCTGACGGCGCCTTGCATCGTCCATGGCAGCATAATGTTTCTTCGTCGTATTGACATCCTTATGGCCGAGGACATCCGCAACAAGATAAATATCGCCTGTTTCCTGATACAGCGTCGTACCGTACGTACTACGCAGTTTATGAGGCGTAATTTTCTTCGTTGTCGTCACCTGGGACGCATATTTCTTCACCAGATTTTCCACCGTCTTGACGTTGATACGTTTTCTCTGCGCCGAATAGAAGAGTGCGTGTTCGTGTCCTGCCACAGGCGTAATACCTGCGCGGACTTCGATATACTTTTTCAGTGCCTCGGCAACTTCATCTCCAAAGTAGACAAACATTTCATTTCCACCTTTTCGAAGCACTTTGATGCCATTGTTTTTAAAATCGACATCCTCAATATCTAACCCGACACATTCCGACACACGGATTCCCGTGCCAAGCAGAAGAGTAATGATTGCAAAATCACGTTCCTTTGTTTTTTCATAGTAGGCCCGCTGATGATTGCTCAGCCCGTCGCCGCAGGATTCAATAAAATCGAGAAGCTCCGCAACCTCATTTGGCTCCAGACGAATAATTTCTTTTTCATGGAGCTTCGGCATATCAATAAGCAGCGTAGGATTTGTCTCAATCAGTTCCTTTTTGAAATAATAGGAATAGAACGTCCGAAGTGCCGACAATTTTCGTTTCAGGCCTTTTTCCCCGTTGGTGGTATAAGATTCCTGGGAACCGATATAAGCCTTTAAATATTCTGTGTATTCCTCAAGATCAAGTGCAGTGACCTGGTCAAGCACATCAACGGACATCTGATCCATGGGAATTTTGGCAAGTTCCGGATTTTCTTTCTGCAGATACTGAAAAAAGATCCGAAGGTCATATGCATATTTGATTCGTGTGCTGGTCGATGTCGTTGTGCTGATGCCGCGGAAAAATTCGGAAGTAAAAGAGGGAAGCGTCTTCAGAACCTCGCGGAGCTTCAGTGTATTTTCCATATCGGTTTGTTCGTGATACGTAATTTTTGATTTCATAACTGCAAATGAGCCTTTCTAAACAGAAAATCTGGGAAAATGAAAGAAGTATTTCTTCTATATAACTATTCGGGAAACGCAGGTTTTTCGAATAGTTGAAGAGTTACTTTCAGAAATCACCGGTTTTTCCTCTGAAACCGCCGAATTTTACAGGCCGATTTCTTGTTCGTTTTTTCACAACATTTTTTATTTTCTTCTTTTATTTTTCAGGATAAAAATCTTAATACTCCGATTACCTTTCCTACGATCTGCAGATCATTCACAAGGATCGGATCCATCTCATCGTTTTCCGGCTGCAGGCGGAAATAACCGTCTTCCTTGTAGAATGTTTTTACTGTAGCGGAATCATTGACCAGAGCGACAATTTTTTCTCCATTTTCCGCAGTTGCCTGTTGCTCCACAAGAACAAGGTCACCGTCTAAAATACCTGCATTTACCATGCTTTCGCCCTGTACCTTTAAAAGGAACGTTTCTGCGTTTGGCAGACGGTCTACCGGCATCGGGAAATATCCTTCAATATTCTCTACCGCAAGAATCGGTTCTCCGGCAGCTACTTTGCCGATCAGAGGAATCTGTGCAACCTCACTCTGGGATGCGGTGTCTTCCGATGCAATTCCCTGGATTGCACCAAGGCGGCCGGTATGGAATCCTTCATCGCAGATTTCAATGGCTCTCGGTTTTGTTGCATCTCGTTTGATATAGCCTTTCCGCTCCAGTGTTTCCAGATGTGCATGTACCGAGGATGTAGAACGAAGGGAAACCGCTTCGCAGATCTCACGCACAGACGGCGGGAATCCTCTCTGCAAAATTTCCTGTTTTAAATATTCGAGAATCTGTCTCTGTTTCTCTGTCAGTTTATTTTTGTCTCCAGCCATCGTATGTTCCTCCTGTCGTTTCGTTTTTTATATGAATTAGGGTAGTCCCCTCTTTCTATACGATATTTGCTTAAAATATACCAAATAAATTTTACCATAAATCCCACCGGAACGCAAACAAAAGTTTCGAAAATTTGTTCGTATTTCGTATTGACAAACATACGTTCTTTTATTATAATGAACATATATTCGAAAGAACAAATGTTCACGTAGCACAACTACTCTTCTATCACAAATCAAGGGGGAATTTTACATGAGTACCAATGCAAAGAAAAGAAAATCACTGAGAGAAAGACGAAAAATCCAGAGAAGAAAACTGCAGATCCGCGCCGCCGCCGCTCTCCTGTCTCTGGTTGCCGTCACATTTCTTTTAATCTTCCACTTCACGCCGCAGAATACGCAGGCAGACAGTGAGCCGAAAGCTCCAACCTACAAATACTACACCAGTATCCGCGTTTCTTCCGGCGATACACTGTGGGACATCGCCAAAGAATACCGTACAGAAGAATACTCCGATATTTCCAGTTACATTGCCGAGGTCCGTGAGATCAATCACCTGAGTTCCAACCAGATCACGGACGGTATGTATCTCTGCATTCCGTATTACTCCGAGGAGTATAAATCATGAAATTCAAGAAATACTTTACATAATTCGGTTATGTAAACAAAGCAAAAAAATAGCTTCCAAAATGCACGGAACCTTCTAAAACAGCATGTTCGGGAAGTATGGTTTACAAAATAAAGAATGAATGTGAAAAGCAGAAACGTCCCGCAAATGAAATTTCTCATCTGCGGGACGTTTCTGCTATCTTATGCTTTTTTTAATCCTCTTCAATATGCTCCTGTCCTTGTGCGATGATTGTCCGTACATGACCATCTGCAAGAGAGTAGAACACCGATTTTCCTTCTCGTCTGCTCTTTACCAGCTTATTCTGCTTCAGAATGCGAAGCTGGTGGGAAATTGCGGACTGTGTCATGTGCAGTGCTTCTGCCAGGTCGCAGACGCATACCTCTGCCTCAAACAGGACAAACAGGATCTGGATCCGCGTGGAATCACCAAATACCTTGAAAAGTTCTGCCAGATCGTAAAGCTCTGTTTCATCCGGCATGGTCTCATTGACAATCTTTACCAGATTTTCATGAACCTCACAGGAGTCACAGCACAGATCAGCTTCTTCCGGATTGATTTTTGCCATTTTGTGTCCTCGTCTTTCTATAGATTTTTCACAAACAGAGCACGAATTGCATTCAGAACCGCCAGAATCATAACTCCGACATCTGCGAAAATTGCCATCCACATGTTAGCGATACCGATGGCTCCCAGAAGCAGGAACAATACTTTGATACCAATTGCAAAATAAATATTCTCATAAACAATGTGAATACATTTTCTGGAAATGTGAATTGCTTTGGAAATCTTGAGCGGATCGTCGTCCATCAGAACGATATCAGCTGCTTCAATTGCTGCGTCGGAACCAAGTGCTCCCATCGCAATACCGATATCGGCACGGGACAGTACCGGTGCATCGTTGATGCCGTCACCTACGAAGGCAAGTTTTTCTTTTTCTGTCTTTGCGGCAAGCAGCTCTTCCACTTTACTTACTTTGTCACCAGGAAGCAGTTCGCTGTAAACTTCATCAATTCCAAGATCTGCAGCTACCTGATCGGCTATCCGCTTGGAGTCTCCGGTCAGCATAATCGTCTTTTTAATACCGGATTTCTGCAGCGCCTGAATCGCCTCTTTCGCATGCGGTTTGATCATATCACAGATCAGGATATGTCCGGCATACTTGCCGTCTACAGCAACATGGACGATGGTGCCGACGCTGTGGCAGTCGATATAATCAACGCCAAGGCGCTCCATCAGTTTTGCATTTCCGGCAGCGACATTTTTACCGTCTACCTTTGCTGTTACACCGTTTCCGCTGATCTCTTCGATGTCCGTGACACGGCTTCGGTCGATCAGTTTTCCATATGCTCTCTGCAGACTCTTGCTGATCGGATGGCTCGAAGCACACTCAGCAAGTGCTGCGTATTCCAGAACATCTTCCTGACTGATCGTATTGTGGTGAATACCGGCTACTTCAAAGACACCCTGTGTCATGGTACCGGTTTTATCGAATACAACGTATTTGGTCTGGGAAAGTGTTTCCAGATAGTTGGAACCTTTCACCAGGACACCTTCATGGCTTGCGCCGCCGATACCGGCGAAGAAGCTGAGCGGAATACTGATGACCAGTGCACAAGGGCAGCTGATAACCAGGAAGGTCAGCGCACGGTAAATCCATATGCTCCACTCAGGAGCGGCACTTAAAAACAGCATCCGTACCAGCGGCGGCAGGATTGCCAGCGCCAGCGCACCGTAGCAGACGGCCGGTGTATAGTATTTCGCAAATTTGGAAATAAAGTTCTCGGATCTTGATTTCTTGGAGCTGGAGTTTTCCACAAGGTCCAGAATTTTGGATACGGTGGACTCTCCAAACTCTTTCGTTGTTTTTACTTTAATCAGACCGGACATATTGATACATCCGCTGATGACTTCGTCTCCCTCCCGGGCGTCACGCGGAACACTCTCTCCGGTCAGGGCACTGGTATTCAGTGTTGTGTTTCCTTCTTCGATCACACCATCGATCGGAATCTTTTCACCAGGCTGTACAACGATGATTGTGCCAACTTCAACTTCATCCGGATCAACCTGCTCGAGTTTTCCGTCTACCTCGATATTTGCATAATCCGGGCGGATATCCATCAGTTCGCTGATGTTCCGGCGGCTCTTTCCGACAGCATAGCTCTGGAACAGTTCGCCGATCTGGTAAAACAGCATAACGGCTACGCCCTCCGGATACTCGCCAAGCAGAATGGCACCGACCGTTGCAACAGCCATCAGAAAGTTTTCATCAAATACCTGTTTGTTCAGGATTCCCTTCCAGGCCTTTTTCAGGATATCGTATCCGATGACCAGATAAGGAACCATAAAGGTTGCAAATCGCACATAGCCGGTTGTCGGCAGTACCGCGCAGAGAATCAGAAGAACCGATGCAACGATGACGCGGATGAGAACCTTTTTCTGTTTCTTATTCATACATATGCCTCCTTTGTTCTTACCGCCGGATGAAAAAATCCAGCATTTCATCCCAGAGATTTACAGATCCAAATCCGCTGCTCCAGAGAGAAAATACTGGATTTTTCTCGAGCTGAACCGCAGACAGGTTTTAGAATCTATTCTGCTCCAGCTTTTTCTTCCATCCGCCGATGAAAGTTTTTTATTTTAGAGGAAGATCTCGCAGTCATCCTCAACTTTTTTGCAGTTTTTCAGAACATTCTGCATAACGCTCTTTGGATCCTGTCCGTCTTCGAACTCAACGATCATTTTGAGCATCATAAAGTTTACGGTAGCATCCTCTACACCTGCTGTGTTTTTTGCAGCCTCTTCCATTTTGTTTGCACAGTTTGCGCAGTCAACATCGATCTTATACGTTTTCTTCATCGCTTTTGATCTCCTTTTTCATTTTCACTGTTCATATGAACATTTATTCATATGTTTGTTTTTATTATAGCACCAGTGATGCAATTGTCAATGGAAAACTGAAAAAAATCAAAAAATCTGCCCGTCGGATTTTTTTGATTCCTGCGGGCAGATAGATCTATTATTTATTCCTCATAAAGAAACGTTATGTTCTGCTATTTTCCACTTTTCCGAATCACAATCTGTCCGAACCGTACACATCCGTCCAGAACCTCTATTTTCAGAATGCCTTCTCCTGTAACGGTACCGAGTGTGAACCGTTCGAGTGTGTTCGGTGCTGTTTCATATGCAAAATATGGATGAACATCCGAAGTTACTTTCTCATCGGCAGGAGGCATTACCCCTTCAAAAAGAGTCTCTCCCTGAATAGCTGCCTGTACCTTCACCTCTTTGTCTGCACAGTAAGTTACAGAAACGGTATAGGTTTCTTTTTCACGGATTGTATAGGAAGCATATTCTCCTGCTCCCAGCTGAAGCTGTACATGATCTCTCGGATGTTTGATCGGACCCGGTGCGGCAAACCCGGCCGGTTCAGGATGATCTCCTTTTTCATAAACCAATTCAAACCGGTCATACAGACGATATCCTGCAGCATTCGGAAGATCACTAAGACCACGGTGTGAATCCATCGGCAGCGCGTTGTAGCCGATCGCCGGGATCTCAAAATTGCCCTCTCGAAGCAGATAAGGATGATACTGCGTATTTTCTTTGCATTTATCGACCGCCAGGCATTCCAGGTAGCTGTCCCAGATGGCCTGCGCATGCTCGTAGGACGGTTTTGCAGCTCCATTAATTGCATAATCGGTAATCAGATGCCATTCATCCGGAACATTAAAGTTCAGAATCGAAGCACATCCTGCTCCCTCTACTGTTTTCCAGCACCACAGATTATAACCGGCGTGGTACTCGGCAAGAATCTCATACATCGTTGTCTGCCATGCGTGCTCATTTCTTCCTCCTGTCTCGCCCATCCACAGGCAGATCTTCTGTTCCCGGCAGGTACGGAGAACGCTGGCAAGAGAAGCTACCTCCGGAACAACCATCTCATATGCATGAAGACTGATGCCCCAGTTGTGGTATTCCGGGTCAAACTCATGATCAAAGAAATATGTAAGAGAGGAAAACTGTGTACCATTCAGCAAAAATAAGTGTTTCTGGTCGATCTTTCTGCAGCGGCGGATCATTTCCTCGTAAAAATAGACCAGCTTCGGTGTCAGCTCCTCGCGGCGCGGCGTCATGGAGATCGGCTCGTTGATACAGTCATATGCGCCGATGATCCAGCGGTCTTTGTATCTTCTCATAAACTCTTCCATCAGAAGAAACATCCGCTCCATCGATTCTTCATCGTCATACAGATGCTGTCCATTGTCCACGCCGTCATCACACGGAATTCCGGACTGGCCTGCCGTTGCCGCATGGAAATCTACGACAGCATAAACCTGATACGTCTCACACCAGTCGAGAACATCATCCAGCATGGCAAAGGAATCTTCATTATACGAAGCCTTCTGGTTTTGCGCTTTTTCTTCTATTATAAAAATTCTGGTTTTCTGTGTCAAGAAATAGATTTTTACTATTTTCAGGGAAAAAACATAATATTTTTTAAAAAATTGCTTGACAAACCGAAAAATGAGACTATAATGCAAAGTGTTCAAAAGAAAAAAGGGATCAGAAAAAAGCAATGAGCAGGACAACATTTTTCGGGTGAACCTTTGCAGAGAACCATCGGCTGGTGCGAGATGGCAGGTATCCTAAAGAACAATCCCCTGTGAGCTGTACAGACGAAACCAGAAATGGAAAGTAGTCCGGACCGGCCTCTCACCGTTAGCAGAGAAGAGATTCACCGGAAAGTGTATCAAATGGTTTCGGGGATCTTGTCTGAGTGATCGACCAAAAGAAACAGCCGATAATTAGAAGTGGTAACGCGGAGCGTTTTTTGAAAGCTTCGTCTTCTTGCATAAGTCAGGGAGACGAAGTTTTTTTTGTTTCCAAGCATACCAACACAATTGCCTTTTCCCTTTTCTTTTTCCATTTGGAATCCATGTAAACTGGAAATATCATTTTTGAACGAGGAGGAATTTTATTATGAACACGTTGGTTATTGTACTGATCGCCGCCGTATGTCTGATAGCAGGTTATACCTTCTACGGAAGCTGGCTGGCAAAGAAATGGGGCATCGATCCCAAAGCAAAAACACCTGCCGTTGCAAAAAATGACGGTCAGGATTACGTCCCTACCGATGGATGGACCGTATTCGCCCATCAGTTTTCTTCAATCGCAGGTGCAGGCCCTGTCACCGGTGCCATTCAGGCCGCTGTCTTTGGATGGGTTCCCGTCCTTTTATGGATCCTGATCGGCGGCATCTTCTTTGGCGCTGTTACTGATTTCGGCGCGCTGTATGCGAGTGTCAAAAATGAAGGAAAATCCATGGGACTTCTCATTGAGAAATATATCGGCAAAACAGGAAAGAAACTGTTTCTTCTTTTCTGCTGGCTCTTTACACTAATCGTTATCGCCGCCTTTGCAGATATGGTTGCCGGAACATTTAATGCTTACGAAACGGTTGACGGCGTCACAAAGCTTTCTGCCCAGGCAACTGTAAACGGCGCTGCCGGAAGCATCTCCCTGCTGTTTATCGCTTTTGCTGTTATCTTCGGACTGCTCCAGAAAAAACTGCAGTGGAAGGGCTGGAAAGAAATGGTACTCGGCCTTGCCTGCACTGTTGCAGCCTTTGCAATCGGCATGAATGTACCGCTTGTAACAAGCAAAGCAACCTGGACTTATTTGGTATTTGCCTACATCTTTCTTGCCGCTGTCCTTCCGATGTGGCTTCTGATGCAGCCGCGTGACTTTATGACAACCTTTATGTTTGCCGGTATGATCCTCGGCGCTGTTGTCGGACTTGTTGTTGCGCACCCGAAGATGAACCTTCCAATGTATACCGGATTCCACAATGCGACATCCGGAGATCTGTTCCCGATCCTGTTTGTCACCGTTGCCTGTGGTGCTGTTTCCGGATTCCACAGCCTGGTATCGTCTGGAACCTCTTCGAAAACCATTGCGAATGAAAAAGATATGCAGAAAGTCGGATACGGAGCTATGGTTCTGGAGAGCCTGCTTGCCGTCCTCGCCCTCTGCGTTGCCGGTGCTGCTGCTTCTGCAGACGGTACGGCTGCTGTCGGAACGCCATTTGCGATCTTTTCTTCCGGTGTTGCCGGATTTCTGGAAATGTTCGGCATCCCGGTATACGGAGCACAGTGCTTCATGACGATGTGTGTATCGGCGCTGGCACTTACCAGTCTTGACTCCGTTGCACGAATCGGCCGTATGTCTTTCCAGGAACTGTTCACTGTCGATGATATGGAACATGCTGCCGGATGGAGAAAGCTGCTCTGCAATAAATATTTCTCTACCATTGTTACTCTGCTCTGCGGCTACATCCTGACCCAGATCGGATATGCCAATATCTGGCCGCTGTTCGGAAGTGCAAACCAGATGCTGAGTGCACTCGTTCTGATCACGCTCTGTGTCTTCCTGAAAGTCACCGGCCGTGAAAACAGAACCCTGTTCCCGCCGCTTATCATCATGCTCTGCGTCACCTTTACCGCACTGGTAGAGCGTGTCATCGCACTTGTAAAAGCGTATGGAGCAGGAACCGCTGTCTTCCTCGTTGAGGGACTGCAGCTCATCATCGCCATTCTGCTGATGGTTCTTGGTGTCATCATTGTCATCAGCTGTGGAAAAGAACTGTTCCGGAAGAAAGCGGGACAGGAAACGAAATAATATAGATGTTTCTTCAAAGAGCTTCCTAACGCAAAACGCCGTCAGACTACAACAAGTCTAACGGCGTTTTACATGCCATAGTTTTTTACGAAACAATTATTTCTTTTCATCCAGCAGCATAACCCCATCTGCCAGATTGTGATCAATGGCACCAACGATTCGGTGCGGTATATACGGTTCTTCGAGATACGCGATGTCGTCATCGATTAATGTTACAGCGAAGGCTTTTACCGCATCTTCCAGATACGCCGCCTTGGTCGCACCGATATCGGGGAGCTGACTCCCTTCGCCCATTGCCATGCCAGTGCGGTCATACATTCAGGGCTTCCATTGTTTCCTCAATCGGAGTTTCGTAGTCAAAACGGTGAATGATATACAGATCCAGATAATCTGTTCCCAGCCGTTTCAGTGTACCGTCAATCTCTCTGTGAATGGCTTCTGCCGACAGATTGCCAAAATTTTACTCCGTATAATACTGTGCCTGCGCATTCCAAAGCTCATAGTATTTGCCGTTTGTATCCACAAATCCCCTGTTCCATAAGGTAGCATCCAGATACTTCGGGATCTCCCGGTTGACCGCCATAAAGGTTAAATGACCCCGGCTGTCCTGCTGTAAAAGTGACATCCTCCACCACCTGTAGAGGTGGGGGAGGATGTCACACTTCATGACCTTATTCCTTCTCCAGAAACATACTCTTCAACAGATGCGTTCCCGCTTCCGTCCGAAATACTTTTTTGCAGAAATTTTCAATCGCCTGTTTTGAATATTCGCTCTCGCCGGCATTGACTAGAAAATCGGCTTCCAGCAGGATCTGGTAATCCATTCCCTCTACATTTGTATAGGTATGATGATGCGTAACCAGCCATGTGATGCGTTCGACATCCAGTTCTCCTGCCGGTACATCTTTGAAAAATTCTGCAACGAGCGGCGCACTTTCCTCTTCCTGATGCTTTCCGCTGGTATTTCCGTATTTTTCCCGACACAGCGGGCAGGCAATATCATGGACAACAGCTGCCATCTCCAGCGTTTCCTGTGTTTTTGGATCCAGTCCTTCCGCCTCGCCGATGTTCTTTGCAAAGGCCCATACCTTCAGAAAATGATAAATATCATGAATATTTCCCTTATAAAAATCTGTCATTTTTTCAATTGCAGCAGCAATTTTCATATCGTGTTTCCTCCTTCGCATCCTGTCGTTCTTCCCATTATATCACATGTTTCACACATTTGAGTATTAGATTATCATCTGATCTTATCACAAAATATGCAAAAACAGGAGGCAGAACCTGCCTCCTGTAGCTTTTTAACACTATGATGTTCTTTATGCCAGCGGTTTTCCTGTCAGCATCTCATATGCCTGAAGATATTTCTCGATCGTCTTGTCTACGATTTCCTGCGGCAGAGTCCAGTCGTGGTTTCCATCGTTGGCTTTGAGCCAGTCGCGCGCGAACTGTTTGTCAAAAGATGGCTGACCATGGCCTGGTTCATAACCATCTGCAGGCCAGAAGCGGGAGCTGTCCGGAGTCAGCATCTCGTCGCCGATTACGATATTTCCGTTTTCGTCGAGACCAAACTCAAATTTTGTGTCTGCAATGATAATGCCTTTGCTTAAAGCATAATCAGCACATTTTTTATACAGAGCGATGGTGTAGTCGCGAAGCTTCTCTGCATACTCGGCTCCTTTTCCCGGGAAGTATTTTTCCAGATGGGCGATGCTCTGCTCATAAGAGATATTTTCGTCATGATCTCCGATTTCAGCCTTTGTGGACGGAGTGTAGATTGGCTCAGGAAGCTTGTCAGATTCTTTTAATCCTTCCGGAAGCTCGATGCCACATACTTTTCCTGTTTTCTGATAGCTTGCCCAGCCGCTTCCGGTAATGTAGCCGCGGACAATGCACTCGATAGGAAGCATTTCCAGCTTACGGCACATCATGCTGTTTCCGTCAAATTTCTCCTGCTGGAAAAATTCCGGCATGTCTTTTACGTCTACAGAGATCATATGATTCGGAAGGATGTCTTCTGTCAGATCGAACCAGAATTTGGACATCTGGGTCAGAACGGTACCTTTTTTTGTTACCACATTGTTCAGAATGACATCAAAACAGCTAATACGGTCGGTTGCTACCATGATCAGGCTGTCGCCGTTATCATAAATCTCGCGTACCTTACCCTCTTTGATTGGCTTTAATTCTTTCATCATGAATACCTCTTCTTTTCGTATAGGATAGTGAACGGAATTACACCCGATCCGGTGAAATTCCTTTGACACCTTTACCCTACACCACTCCTTATAAATTGTCAAGCATTTATTATTAACGCTACTAAATAAACCCCAAAAGGGATCTTTTATTTCCATTTATAATTCTGCTCCGTTTGTTTCTATCACGTGTTTATACCAGAATGCGGAATCTTTCATAATTCTCTCCTGATTTCTGTAGTCCACATATACGAGTCCAAATCGATCTGAGTAACCTTTGGCCCATTCAAAATTATCCATCAAAGACCACTGGAAATATCCTCTGATATCCGCTTCCTCTGCTGCTTTTTTCAGTTCTCGCAAATATCTTGCAAGAAAATCATATCTGTGATAATGATCACACGCTACTTCGCCGGTATGACCGGAATATACTTTCCCCGGTTCTTTTGTATACACGTCCCAGATGTGTTCACCTTTTCCATCTTCTTTTACTGCACCTTCAATTTGATATGCACTTGTTGCTGCACCCCAGACAAAATTTTCTGAAAAAACGATCTTTTTTTCCATTGCTTTCTTCCTCTTATTACTCTGCTATTCTAATTATTTCCATTCCTCGATTCCCAGATTCTCTATATAATCAGCAAGTTCTCTCGCCATCTCATAGGTTTCTGGAATTCTGAGATGTCCTGGAGTCGCTGCTCCGTTTCTTTTAAAGATACAATGGGAAATCTTACTGTCTCCCATAGAAACCACTACATCGTCAATTGCTTTGTCCCAAGAACTGTCATGCTCAAGCAATGTCGTACAGCAGACGACCGATGCCTTCGGATATACCTGACGCAGTTTTTTTAAAAATTCTGTATAGTGTTCTCTCCAAAGAATTGCTTTCTCACACATATAGTCTTCTGACATGTAATCAAACGGATGATTATCATTCTGGCCAATTGCCACGACAACAACCTGCGGTGTATACTGATTAAAATCCCATTCTGTCAGTTCACCAAATGTTTTATTGAAGCGGATTTTATTCCAGGCACTTTCCATTCCAATCTGATCCGGCTCATGGAACCAGCCTTGTCCATCCATCAATGCAATTCCGCCCTGTGCGATATCATGAATCTGTGCATTCAGCATACGTGCTGTCATCCAGGCATAGGAATACCAGCTGTTAGAATAACCTCCCTGATGTTCAGGGTCCGTCTTTCCTGTATAATCCACTGCTTCTGTCACTTCTCCTGCTGATACAGAATCTCCGTAAACTTCAATTTTTCTTGTCTGTGCATCCGGAAGTTCCAATAATTTTGCTCCGTCTTCAATTTCAAATCCAAGGATGTGCATCTCGTGGCAGGAATCCTGACGTTTAAAGAAAAGAACATGATGTTCTCCGTTTTCATTCTCAGGAACACGAATCTCTATTTCATTCTCTTTCTTGTTATCCAGATAATAACACAACTGCACTCCATCTAAAACACATCCAAGATAATTCTGCCAGTATTCATTTTGGTTTCTCAGGAAAATTTTCAAATATTTTCCTGTAAATTTAAATTCCACAGATGTACATGGATAAACCCAGATTGGTTCTTTTGGATTCGTCCAGTCAATCCTTCCACTATAACGTATTTTTTTATTATCAGGATTAATTCTCATCTTATCCCCTCCATATTTTACAGTAAACTTGCTGCACCGATCATTCCTGCTTCATTTCCAAGTGCTGCTGTCTCAATCTCCGGAAGCCTCTCCTTCGAAAATCTTATGCAATAATTAATGACATCAGATAAAATGGAGTTGTATCCGTTACCTCTTCCGGAAGAATTGTTATATCTACCGTATGAATTTTCTTTTCTCCATGGTGCAATACTTTCTCAAGGTACAAACAATCTCCCCAGTCCTCATCGAAATTCCCATCCAAAAGGATAGCTTTTTCTTTATCACCATCTAACACAAGCTCTGCTCTTGCTGCAGGAAGCTGTATTGTTTTTCTATACTGCACTGCAATGCAGGAAGAAGTCACCTCAAAATGAATAGAATCCCCGGCTTTTTTCCCGATCCATCCATTTTTAAAATGATCAAGATGTCCTGTTTTCTCTTCCGTATCTGCATGAAATCCGCAAAGTTTTGGTGAAATTTCACGGATTGTCAGGCGTTTTGCATTCTCGTATGCATTCTCCGTCATTGCCTTCGGACAAACAGGTTCTTTTTCCTCAACTTCTAATTCTGCTTTCACGCTTTCAAGGAATTTTTCAATTTCTTCTGCAACAAGTTTGTGTCCTTTATCATTTGGATGAAGTCCATCTGGTGTAAGTTCTTCCCTTATATATTCACCAGCCTTCATTCGCTGATAAATTGTATCTTTTACGCTCACATGTGGCACCTGATACCAGTTTCCAACTTCGTTATGATATTCCTGCGCATTCAGACCAGTATCATAAAAAACATTATTTAAAAGAACCACTGCCGGTTTTGGATCCCAGCTTAACAGCTTTCTGACAACTCCTTCATACGTTTCCTGGAAAAATATGTCTGCCTCATCATTTACACTAAAATCAACAACTACAAAATCTGGTTGATACATTAATACATCTGTCACTGCTCTGGAAACTCCGTAATGAGAAGTTGTTCCACCGATTCCTCCATTCACATAATGAACGTTTGCCTTCGGGAACGTCTGCTTCCACCACGTAAACACACGATAAGCATACGTATTCTCCATTGTTGTCGCAAGACTTCCCTGTGTGATCGATCCACCTAAAAATCCAATCGTAAGTTCTTCTCCTGCCTCAGCTCTTTTCATGCAATCTTTCAGTCTTTTTAAATTTACATCTTTCATTTGTTTTTCCTCCAGTCTGTTTTTCACCAGTTATCTGTTCTTTTTCGCATCTGCATTTTCTCCAATTATATGAGTTAAACGACAAATGAGACATATTTCAGATACATTTTACTGGCTTTTTCGTGCCTTCCATTTGATGGAAATACAAGTAACAGTTGTAAACAATTCCCTGTACATTCGCCATGGATGGGATTCCAAATGTCTGATTTCCATATTTGAAGTTTACATTCGGGTATAGTTTCTGGAACTCTTCTACATACTCTTTGAACTTTGTATCCACGACGTCTGTCTTATGAGTAAGGAACTTCAGGTCTGCTTTAATATCTGTGTAATCCTTTCCGACCTCGATCTGGTCAAAAGTCACATCAATCTTTGTTGCTTCAACCTTTTTCCCGCTACTTCCGCATCCAGCCATTGTTATAACCATTGCTACTGCCATTGAGGCTGCGATCACTTTACTTGCAACTTTACATTTCATGTTTTTTCTCCTGTTTTGTTGCTTTTTAAGCTGATTTAATTCTACCATTAGCTTCATTTATTCTCAATATTAAGTTCTATATTTGCTTATTTTCTACACCATGCACAGTTTTACGCATTGAGTTTTGTAGATTTTTCCTTTATTACAAATGGCTTTATCACGTTTTTATATGATTAATTTAAGCTTAATCAGTATACTAAAGCTTAATTTTAAGTTATGCTCTAATTTGATATAACCTGTATCATATCGCATATCTTATACAATACTTTTTAATATTTAAACCTCTTTCTTCATTTTCCTGTCCCAATGCCTCAAGCATTGTCACGCTTTGACTTTTCAATGCAGCATACGCGACTTTCTGATACATGCTCCAGTAAAAAGAAACTCCAAGTTCCAGGCATTGTTCTGATACAATCACACCGATCGTACCCCCCTGCCTTTTATTCGTATATTTTTTCAGATCATACCCAAGTTCTTTTGCTTTTGCTACCACCTGACTCCTGACTTCTTCACTTACCCCTTTTCTTCCTGCAAGTGCATTCGAGACAGTAACTGTACTCACATTCAATGCCTCGGCTATGTCTTTTAATTTTACATTTCCCATTTTCTTCACCTGTCTCAATTTCTATTTCCTTTTACCGTGTTTCCCTGGATCACCCTGCCTTCCACAATTCGAATTCCTTTCGGATGCGTGTCTCCTTCGATTCGTTTTATGTTTTCTTAATCCGGCTGCGAAGCTCTTCACTAACACCTTTCCTGTCATTTAATGCGTTTGATACAGTTACAACACTTGATCCCACTGCCTCTGCAATCTGTTCCAGACGGACCTTCTTTCTTCGGCCCACGTTCTTTCCTACTTTCTGTCACTTATCTATTAGTTCCTCTATGACGTTATTAACATCTAAGATTACGTTAATATGATAGCAAATAGCTGTCAACTTAATTTAAGTTATTTTTTGTTGAATTTGAGATTAACTTAAAAAGCTATGAAAAAGCAGGCAAATATCCTGCTTCCTCATAGCTTTCTTCCTTTCATCATATACAGCATTCACGAGAAATCTGTAATTTGTTCCGTAAGAATCCAATAGGCAGTTGGCCGATTTTTTCTTTTATGCGAAATGGAAACGGAACGTATAGCTGTATCTTCCCTTGCATACACGATATTCCGAGTGAATATTTTTCGTCCAGCCGGTATCTCCGCCAAGGCCTGCGTGCGCTACATCCAGGATCAGCCAGGTTCCTGTTGTCTGCTCCGGAAGTTCTTCCTCATATGTGGCTTTTCGATATTCTGCTATAGAATAAGGAAGTGCACTGAAATGGAAATCATCACTGCCCACAATCTGAACGGTATGTGTTCCATCCGAAAGAGCGGCAAACCGCGTGTCCTCATGGCCACCGCATTCGCAAGGTACTACAAACGGAACGTGCTGTTCTGCTACAGAAGATGTGTAAAATCCGGTAAAAGCTGCGTCCTTTCGGTCTGCATACGTCTCCCAGGGTCCTTTTCCATACCAGCTGAGCGTATCAAACGCTGCAGGGAGGCGGAACGACTGTCCGACTCTTGCGATGGTCTCAAGACCGCTGTTGTTTGTTACTTCGTTTTTCAGCTCCATTCCCTCACTGCCGATGCGATACAGAGTATGAGCGGTAAAGAGTACTGCGTTGTCCGGCTCCGCGGTATAGGAAGCCTGCACTTCAAGAAGCACCTGATTTCCGGCACTGACAGCCGATACTGACTGTACTTCCTTTTTCAGGCGATCCAGACCTTCCGCGCGCCAGATATCATCGTAATCACTTTCATGGGTTCCCTCATCAATACCGGTTGGGGCACGGTAAAATTCATCTTTTCCGCCGGTCATAAAAGAAACGCTCTTTGCCTGATATCTGGTAAATTCACCTGTCTTTTTATCAAAGATAATTTCGGTCTCTTCGCCGGTGATGCAAACATGATTTTCATCCTCCGCTACGGTCAGTGGTTTCTCCACAATCGTTTTCTCGTCTGCCAGATAAACACCTGTAGTAACCGGAATCTGACGGCGGTATAGTTCTGTTCCCGCCGGTGCATAGAAGGTATCTTGGGCAAGCTCAACGTAATAATTTACATACACCTCGCCATGCAGTTGTTCCGGAAGCTCCGGAAGCGGAAGCGTCTCTGTTGTTCCGGCTGCCGTGTAAAATGTCGGATAGCTGCCTTTGGCAAGCGTTTCGCCGTTCTGCACAATTTCATAACGCACCTGCAGATGAGAAAGATCGAGGGTATGGTAGCGGTTTGCCAGCACCCATATAGTTTCGCCGGTATATGGATTTTTCACCTGCTCAATCGTAACCGGGGACTGGCCGTTTCTCACCTCATAGGCGCCCGGTTTATAGGAAAGATCGGCAAAGACAACACCATTCAGACACATATCCGGAACCGGATCGGTCACAACCTCTCCGAACGCTCCGCCGTAGCCGTATTTGATATTTCCGTCCTCCTCGTGGATCGCAATCGCCTTGTCCGCGAAATCCCAGATAAAGCCGCCCTGGAAACGCGGGTATTTATTGACATAGTCCCAGAACTCCTTGAAGTTTCCGTTGCTGTTGCTCTTTGCATACGCATATTCGCACATGATGAACGGGCGGAGATCGGAATCGTCTGCCATCACATCCTCAAGCCAGCTCATCGTCGGATACATTGGGCAGATAACGTCGGAAATATTATTCTTCGGGTTGCCGGACTCATACTGAACGTATCTTGTTTTGTCGTATTCGCGGATCCAGCCGTGCATCGCGGCATGATTCGCCCCGGCACCGGATTCATTTCCAAGGGACCACAAGACGATGGAAGGATGGTTTTTATCACGCAGTACCATACGGGTTGCACGCTCCAGATAAGCGGCTGTCCACTCAGCGGATGCACTGAGCTGTCCGCCGTAACCGTGCGTCTCAAGATTTGCCTCGTCGACAAGGTAAATGCCGAGCTCGTCACACAGATCATACCATTTCACGGAATTCGGATAATGGCTGGTACGAACAGCGTTGAAATTCAGGCGTTTCATCACAGCAATTTCTTTTCGCATCTGCTCCTCAGAAACGGTACGTCCCGTCTCGGCGCAAAAATCGTGGCGGTCAACACCTCGGATCACAAGGCGTTTGCCATTCAGGGTCAGAACACCGCGGCTGTTGATTTCCACCTGACGGAAGCCGACCTTGCAGCTCTCGATATCAACCGTCTCATTCTCTTTGTTCTGCAGCTCGACAACGAGGGTGTAAAGTGTCGGAGTCTCTGCAGTCCAGAGTGCCGGGTTCTCTACCGGAGCAGTAACGGTTGCGATGAATTTCGGCATCAGATAGAAGCCGCACTCAGCAAACGGTCTCGAAGCCATCTCGGTTACTTTGTTCTGTTCTGCATCATACAGCGTCACTTTGGCATGATACTCGCCGTACAGCGGTTTGGAGTTGTCCGGCCAGATCGTGACAGAGAGGGTAGCTTTCGTGTAATCCGGGTGTGTGAACAGTGTCTCTGCCTTGTAGTCCAGGATGTGCTGCACCGGTTTCGATACGAGGCGGACATCGCGGTAGATACCGGACAGATGCCAGTAATCCTGATCTTCTAGGTAAGTACCGTCACAGTAGCGCATTACCTGTACGGCGAGGGTGTTCGTTCCCTCCTGCACATATTCGGTGATGTCAAATTCCGCGTTCACTTTGCTGTCCTGGGAATACCCCACCTGTTTTCCGTTGACCTAGAGATAGAAGCAGGACTCCACACCGCCGAAATCGATGAGAAGCTGTCGGCCGATATAGTCTGTTGGAACCTCAAAGGTTCTGAAATAGCAGCCAGTCAGATTTTTCTCCGGTACGTACGGCGCATTCAGCTCGTAGGTGCCTTCGGTAATCTCGATCTCAAATGCTTCGCCGTTTGCCTCCCGTTTGAACGGATACAGCATATTGGTGTAAACCGGCTTTCCATATCCCTGCAGTTCCCAGTTGGACGGCACCGGAATCGTATCCCATGCTGCGTGATCGAAATTCTCTTCATAAAATGCTTCCACCGCTTCCGGTGACGGATACATTTTGAATTTCCAGTCTCCGTTCAGATCCATTACAAAGCGTGACGCGTTCCGCTTTCCGGCGAGCGCCTGCTCTACCGTCTCATATGCACCGTACGGCGTATGCATCGGATAACGATTTTTCTGCGTTATATACTGATTTTCCCAGTCTCTTGTCTGTCTCATGTTCTTGAAATCCTCCTTGCCTTTGCTTTCGCATTTTCCGACCGCCTCTCTTCTTTTTATCCAGATTGGTGTTCCTTTTTTGCTTTCCTGTGATATAATACATCTGTGGATTTTCAGAAGATTCATGCAGTTATCTTATGATTCAGTATAAAACACTGCACGTGGATGAGAAATAGTTGATCTGGTGTTTCTTTTATCCAAAATGGGAAAGCAAAGGAGAAGTCGTATGATACCGGAATATCTGCTTGCAAAAATAGAAAAGAGCGATGTTATCTATCGCTGTATTGGAAATGAAATGAAGAACGGGATTCTGGCGTGCGGTTTTATGCGGAAAGAGACGGCGGACCGCTCGCAGTATCATTTTTCGAACGAGTATTACAGCTGTTTCGTGCTGCTGCGCGGGAGCGGGGAATATATTGCCGAGGACGGCACCTCCTATCCGCTGCAGGCGGGAAGTCTGGTTCAGCGTCTGCCTGGTGTGCCGCATTCCACACGCGTAGACCCCGATGGGAAATGGCTGGAATTTTTTATCTCGATTGGGAAATCGTTTTTTGATTCTTTCTGCTCGCTTTCGGTTCTGAACCGGGAGCCGGTGCTAAAGGCAGAGCTGCTTCCCGGCGATCTCGAGCGGTATCAGAAGCTTCTGCAGTCGTTAAAGGCCACACCGGACAGTCTGCTGCCTTTGCGGATTCCGGAGATGGAAAAAGAGCTTCTGCGAATGTACGGCTACCATGCGCACCGGGTGAATCTGCAGCGGGATCCGATCGAGGCCGCCTGCGATATGCTCTCGCAGAATCTTGATGAAGAAATTTCTCTCGAAGAGCTTGCCCGGTCACTCCAGATCGGTTATGAGACGTTTCGAAAAGTATTTAAAAAACAGACCGGCGTCTCTCCTGCACGGTACCGCACCAGGAAGAAAATGGAGCAGGCCCGTATTCTTCTCGAGGGCGGCGTACCGATGAAGGAAATTGCCGGTCTTGTCGGATATGGCGATGTCTATGCGTTCAGCAAGCAGTTTTCCCGGTTCTTTGGATTCCCGCCTGGAAAGTACCGCGCACGTCTTCACACGGATGCGCCGGATTTAGAACAGTTTTAAGATATCGTCCACGGTTTTACGTTTCGGCTTATCCGGGTTGATGGCACGGTAGCCGACAGCAATGACAGCACCAAGGAGCTCATTCTCCGGAATGGAGAGGGCTTCACGGATAGCTTTCTCATCACGGATTCCCATAATCAGAGTATCAAGGCCAAGTTCTCTTGCGCGCAGGATCAGGTTTTCATCGTGCAGGCCAAGATCGTAATAGCCCCAGCCGTTTCCGACTTCATTGTCCGGTGTTCCGTCCTGTGTGAAGCCAGAGCGGTCTTTTACAAATGCTGTTACGACAAGTGCGGCTCCCTTTGAACTCTTCTGATTGAATTCTGGAAGGCATTTTGCGGAAAATTCTTCGACTTTCTCCGGTGTTACAAGAGCATAGTACCGTGTTGTCTGTGAGTTTTTCCAGGATGGTGCCTGAATCGCTGCCTGTACGATCTCCTGGATCTGCTCTGCGGTTACGTGTTTCTCCGGATCAAACGCGCGGATGCTTCTTCTTTCTTCCAGCAGTTTTGTAAATTCCATGGTGTATATCCTCCTTTTATTTATAAAGCCTCGTAATCTTCCCGTGAAAAACGGTGATACGTCAGGCCGAATTCATTTTCTTCGACACAGTAACAGTATTCATCTACAGACGGGTCTGAAAAAGAAAATACATGGCCCATCTCATGCTCCTCGGATGCGTTTTCTTCCACGGTAGTATGCATTTTCTCTGCATAGGAAGAAAAGCAGTTTCGAACCTGTTCCATTGTGTTTCCAGGCGTTGTGATCACCTGCAGAAGGTTCTGCAGGAGCTCCGGAACAGGGATTTCCCGCTCGATATAAGAGCATCCCTCCTCCGAGATTTCCACACAGTAGCGGTCTTTGACTGCCGAAATAGCGAGCATTCCAAGGCGCGGCTGTACGTTCTTACAGAACGCGGCAAGCGCTTTAGCCAGGTCTTCTGTTTCGTCTAAAGAGAGGGAACGGCGCAGGGACTCCGCCGGGTAGTAGAGCTTCATCGTACCGCCCTCATAGCCGATCTTCACCTGCCACTCCCGAATCGTATCGGTAATATGTTTTTCCAACAATTTTGCTGTCATGTTTTCTAAGTCACCTCCATTGTGCTGCATGTGCAAAAAACACAGTATTATTATCGCACGAATTGGGCATTGTGTGAACACTTAATTTTTTGTTTTTTACAAAAAGAAAAGAATCACTTTTTTACTCCTCGAAACGGCAGAAACCTCCGCCAGAAAAGCTGGAACAGAGGTTTCTGTGATTTCTTATGTCAGAAGAATTTCTCAGTTATTTCGTTCTGAATTACTCTTCGTCGTCTTTTTTCTTTCTGCCGCGGAGTTTGAATCCAAGTCCGCCAGCGCCAAGAGATGCAACTGCCATGCTTACCCATCCCCAGATGTTGGTAGCATCACCGGTCTTTGCATTATCGCTCTTCTTGGAAGTAGAGGTATTGGATACTTTATTACTTGCAAGCGGAGTAGATGTTGCTTTCGGGGTGCTTGTCGGGGTCTTCGTCGGCTGCGTCGTAGGTATTGTGGTAGGAGCAGTCGTCGGGGTTGTGGTTGGTGCTGTTGTAGGTGTAACCGTCGGAGTCTCAGTTGGGGTTACGGTCGGGGTTTCCGTCGGGGTAACAGTCGGAGTCTCGGTCGGGGTTACGGTTGGGGTCTCTGTAGGAGTAGGAGTCGGCTCTTCTGCTGATTTCTTCCAGGTGAAGCTAAGATCCTGATATCCCAGTGAAGAAACTGTAATTTCAAAGGAATCGCCCTCTGCGAACGGTGCTGCATCTGTCTTTAAGGAACCATCCTCATTGAACAGTACAACAGCTCCTCTTCCGCTTGCTGCATATGCTTTTCCATTTACAGTAACAGAGGTAATGTTCTTCAGATAATCTGCAAACTCTTCATCTGTTGCATCCCCGTTCTTAAGCAGACCCGGTGTTGTCGTATCTTCGTTAAATGCTGCCGGCATCTCTTCCGTGTAAAGGATAAAGTCTGCGGAAAGATCTGCATATTTACCATTCTTATCGCTGACAGTCAATGTATAAGAACCTTTCTCTGCATTCTTGAAGTACAGAGTATTACCGGACACGGTTCCCGTCAGACCTTCTACTGTATAGACAGCATCGTAATCATCCGGCAGGCCTTCCAGTTTAACAGAAGCATTTCCAGATGTGACAGACGCATTCTCTACAGAAAATTCATATGCAAACTTAACCGGTATATATACCTCTGCGTCGACTTCGTAAATTCTCTTGCTGGTGTAATAGGTAATTTTGTTGATGGTCTGTCCCATCATGCTCTTGTAATGTTCCGAGGAGGTCGGGCAGTTATGAACGCTTGTCGTAAATCCAGTGCTCCATGCCAGCTCAGACACTCTCCAGATATTCTCCAGATGACGCATTCCGTAATCGTTGCCCTCTTTTGTGCTGACAACAACACCATATACGGTATCTTCGCCTGCTTTGATGGTATCAGTAAGACCATCCAGATCCAGCTGATAATCACCGTATTTGCTGTTAGTGGAGAGCTCTGCCGTTACATTTTCCAGCTTTGCTGCCTCGGTTCCCTGAACAGCACCAAAGGTTACATTGCCGTCTGCATCTACAGATGCTTCTTTGTAATAAGACGGAACCTCATGTAAAGTGTAATATGCATAGCTTGCATTCTCATACAGTGCATCTTTTCCGGTATACGTTGTGGTGGATGTCTGTCCACGGTTGGTAACGGTGATTTCTACAGAATCCTCATCTGTCACTTTCGTGTATTTGCTAAGATCCATACCCTCTGTTACTTTTACCGGGAAGGTGATACCTGTGATATCGCTTCCGTCTGCATTCACATGGTAAGATCCGCCGGAAAGAGACGCGGTTCTTGTTTTATTCTTTGTTGCGGAAGTAAACGCATCTACCGGAACATCATTATGAACCTCTGCCTGATAGAACGCTGCATACGGAATATTCATTAATACATACTGGGACTGCAGAGCTTCGATGGCTGCATTCAGATGCTCGGTTGCTTCATCTACGGTTCCCTGGCTCTGTTTTTTCTCCAATGCTTCTTTTGCTTCTGCCAATTCTGTCTGCATATTATTCCAGGAAGTTTCCGTGTAAAGATCTTTATTCAGTGCATCTGCCTTTGCAATTGCCTCTTCCAGTGCTGCTGTGCTCTCTACCGGATCAGCTCCTACAATGTTCGCTTTGGTTGCTTCAAAAGTGTAGGAAGCATCTGCATAGCCAAGTGCATGAATCGTAATCTTCCAATAACCGGTTCCATCCGTTCCCTCCGGTAAAGTGCAGCGCAGGGAATCGGTAAGGCCAAGCTGGATTCCCATTACTTTATGCATCCAGTTATCTGCTGCGAATTTTGTTCCATACGTTGCTTTTGCATTCGTATAAGTGGAATCATCACCGTAATAAGTCCAGGTTACGGTCTGCAGATTAGCAGCCAGATCGCCGTAATCTCCCGTTAAATCTACGCGAAGGAATTCTCCATAAGAACCTTTGGCTTCTTTCACGGTCAGTCCTACGGTCTCAGCATCCGGAGCTGTCTTCAGCGCCTGATCTTTGATTCCGGATTCACTTCCTGTTGTTCTTGCAGAGAAGGAGAAGCTTCCATCTGCATTTTTCACTGCTATCTTCAGACCGTTTGTGTTTTCTGTTACATCTGCAACCAGGCCTGTATAGCTCTGCAGTTTATTTTCAGAAAATCCACCGGAAAGTGTTCCGCCGTTTTCTACCACAACATGCTTTTTGCAGAAATCTTCGTAATCATCTTCTGAAACTTTTACAGGCACATATTTCAGACCTTTTACTTCATAATGATCAATCTGGCTCTTATCGTAAGTTACGGTCTCGCCGTTGGTCAGAACTGCCGTGGTTGCTGCGGTATAATATGCCACATCATAGGTTGTGCCATCTTTCATGTAGATAGTCGCTGCGCACTGGAAGCTTCCTCTGTGCAGTCCATGGTTTGTGGTCGCACGGGTTACAACATCAAAAGCGCCTTTATCACTTTCTTCGCGACTGTCAGTTTCATCCGAAACAGCGTCGCTTCCTGCCGCCTGAACTCCTTCTGCTGCCCAATACTCAGCCCAGGTAAGACCTGCATATACATATTTATATGTTGTTTCTTTCTTCTCATAAGCAAAGGAAAGCGTCTTGTAACCTGTTGCAGTTACTTCGATTTCAAATTTATTTCCTTCTGCAAAAGCGGCAGCTGTCAGATCAAGCGTACCGTCTTCTTTGATCAGAATTGTTTTCCGTTTTCCAGTTGCTGCATATTCTTTTCCATTTACTTTTACCGAAGTGATGTTCTTGATATAATCAGCAAAGTCATCTTCTGATGCATTCTCCGCTTTTACAAGCGCCGGAGCACTTCCTTTTTCGTTGTAAGCAGCCGGCATTGCATCTGTATACAGAGTAAAGCTCTGTGTCAGATCTGCATAAACACCTTTTTTATCATGAATCGTCAGAGTATACATTCCTTTTTTCGCATTTGCGGAATAAGAAATGGTATTTCCGTCTACTGCAAATCCATCCAGACCATCTACGGAATATTCTGCATCATAATCAGCCGGAAGTCCGGTTACGGTCATCGTTGTCTTTCCAGCGGAAAGAGAAGCGTCTTCTACGGATACACTTGCCTCAAATTTTGTTGGAACAAAAATATCATTCACCGGAATCGTGTAGATTCCTTTGCTGGTATAATAAGTAACCTTATTGATATGCTGTCCCATCATGCTCTTGTAATGTGCAGAAGAAGTCAGGCATCCATGTACCTGTGTTGTAAATCCAGTTGACCATGCCAGCTCTGTTCCGCGCCAGATATTTTCCACATGACGCATACCATAGTCATTGCCTTCTTTTGTGCTGACAATAACACCATAGATCTGATCGGTTCCAACATCAATCGTGTTCTCCAGTCCGTCGAGATCCAGCTGATAATCTCCATATTTTGATTCAGTCATAAATTCCGGAGATACATTGGTCAGTTCAATTGCAGTTCCAACTGTTTTTCCAAAAGAAAGAGAGCCATCTGCATTTACCGTTGCTTCTTTGTAGTAAGAAGGTGCTTCGCTTAATACATAATATGCATAGTCTGAGTTTTCAAATAAGGCGTCTTTTCCGGTGTATGTCTGTGTAGATGTCTGACCACGGTTTGTTACTGTAATACTTACAGAATCAGAATCTGTTACTTTCTTAAATTTGGAAAGATCCACTCCTGTTACTTTAACCGGGAAGGTAATTCCATTGATTGCACTTCCATCTGCATTGGTATGATAAGAACCACCGGCAAGAGTGGCTGTTCTTGTTTTGCTCTTCGTTGCGGAAGAAAATACATCCACTGGAACAGAGTTGTTTACATCTGCAGCATAAAATTCATCATACGGAATGTTCATCAGAACGTAAGCCACCTGCTCAGTTGGAGTCTCGGTCGGGGTCGCCGTTGGGGTTGCGGTTGGCGTTGTTGTCGGGGTCGCCGTCGGAGTCGGTGCTTTAACAAGGCCTTTTACTGCAGTATTCAGCGCATCTTTCGCGGTATCAACAGCGCTCTGGGATTCTTTTGCAGAAAGAGCAGATTTTGCTGCGGTAAGAGCAGTCTGGACAGCTTTCCAGGAGTCTGCGGTGTAGTCAGCTTCCTTTAATGCTTCGGCATCTGCGATTGCTTTTTCAAGTGCTGTGGTGTCTACTGCTTCTGGAGTCGGGGTTGCTTTTTGGGTTGCTGCAAGAGCTGCGGTTTTTACTGCATTCGAAGTTCTGGTTGCACCCGATACAATATCCCATCCTTCAATGTTTTCAATCGTTGCATCTTTTCCAAGAAGTTTCGTTTTGAATCCTTTGCTGTTTGTAGCTGCTTTTTTGAAATATGTGGCATTCTCTGTATTGTATCCAGAGCCAGGCGTTACTGCAATGTCAGAAAATTTGCCGTCTGCAACTGTGATTTTGACATTAACGTCATATTCATCCCATGCATTCTCATCCTCATCGTCTTCTGCTGTTCTGGTAACATGAGCGGTAGACTCATAAGTACCATCTGCCAGCACGCCGCTTGCAGAATCCGCCAGTACGGTTCCCGGGAGCAGGCTCATGGTCATGGAAGCTGCCATTACGGCTGCTAATGATTTTTTCTGAAGTTCTTTTCTTTTGATCATAACTTCCTCCTTTTTCCTTTTCCACAGTTTTGCAGGAAAAACAGGGGCAAAACTGTTATTTATTATTATATTAGCTTATACTAATTAATAATCGTTTTGACTAACTATAAAACATTTTACTAATTTTAGATCGTTTTGTCTAACTCTTAACTGAGTATTTTTTCTCAAAAGCGCACAGATACTGTTTATTGAGATTTTTTATTATTAATTTGTATGTTTCTTTGAAATTTGCGGACCGATTTTTGTCTCCGCACAGATAAATGGTACTAGATGTGCAGTACCTACCGCGAAGAACTCTTCCGTCCTTCGCGTTTTACTGCCGAAAGAATGCGGTCAGAAAGGATTCCGATCAGCATTCCGGTAATGACACCGGCTACGAGAAGTGCCGGTAAATAACAGAACAGTTTGCGGTTCTGTACAACGAGAGCCGCCACGCAGATCTGCGCGACATTGTGCGTCACGCCGCCTGCAATACTTACGCCGGTGATACTGAATCCTTTGATATGTTTCAGTAAGAACATCACAAGAAAACTCAGGAGTCCGCCGGCAAGACTGTAAAGAATGGACATTCCATTTCCGAACAGATAGCCCATCAGAAGAATGCGGGCAACGGAAATCATCAGGACTTCCCCGGCCGGAAGGAAAAAGAGACCAACAACGACAACCAGATTGGCAATACCAAGTTTAATGCCGGGAACGCCGAGGTTGATCGGGATCAGTACCTCCACGTAACTGAAAATCATGGCAAGTGCCATCAACATGGCGCATAAGGCAATTTTTCTGCTTGCAGTGCGGCTGTCTCTCATAAATTCCAATTCCTTTCTTCTAAGCTGGTATTATTTTACAATCACATCCGGCGCATCGTCGGCGTCGTCCGTTGTGGATCCGTCACTTTCTACCTCCGCAACCAGCTTATGCGGCAGGCACACGATCGTCTCATTTACCCGGGAAATCGTACCCTGTCTTTTGCAGTAGCCGTCCGGGCAGTCAGCTTCTTCCATATGGGCACTTCCGTTTTCAATCACCAGGACATTCGTTCCGTGACCCGTCTGAATTTTCACGGTCTGATTTTCTGCGAGTGAATACGTTCCGTAGACCTCGCCGTCCACCGTGACTTTCATGGTATTTCCATTTTCCGTTTTCGGCAGCCGAAGCGCCAGGGCAAGGATTCCAGCCAGGAGCAGAACGGCGCCTGCCAGAATCAGATCTTTTTTCTTCATATAGTTTTCCTTATTCTGAATCAGATGCCAGCCCATAACAGCAGTGTCAGCAGGAATACAGCACGGAACAGCGTAAAGAGGATTTCATTTCCGTGAAGTTCCTTTACCCCGCAGCGGATATTGCCTTTTGGACACGTATCAATACATTTCTGGCACTGGAAACAGTCGCCGGAGATTTCCACGGATCCATCGGATGGCAGTTCCACTGCTGACGGGCACTGTCTCGTGCAGGCGCTGCAGCCGCGGATGCAGTTTTCGCGTTTCCGGTGCAGAGTAAAGAACGGCAGGATCGGAAGCAGAGAAAAGACAGCTCCCATTGGGCACAGGAAACGGCAGAAAAAGCGCTCCTCAAAGAACATGCCGACCAGGATCAGCACCAGAAGAACAATGCCTGGAATATAAGAGGAAAGTCGGAAATTTCCCGCATGCAGCATGGAAAAGACATCCCACGGGCTTGTTCCTCTTGCTTTCTGATAAACTCCTGCAAAGCAGCAAAGAGCAATCAGAAGCAGAATGCCGTATTTGATCAGTACCAGTTTTTTTGCCAGCTCCGGTTTGATGCATCTGGGCTTCTTTTTACGTTTCTTACAGATTATACCATAAATTGCGTGCATTGCATCCCCCAGACTTCCAAAAGCGCATGCAAAACCGCAGAAAAATCTGCCGAAAACAATCGTAAATGCACAGACAAGGAGCAGAGCCGACACAAACGCGGTCATCTCAATTTTTTCACCCTGTCCAAGCTGCGTAAAAATGTATTTCACTCCGTTAAATGCAGCGGTAAATACTGACGGAAGAAACAGGAAATATAAAAGCTGGATTCCGGCACGCAGGCAGGAAACGATCTGTTTTCTCTTCTTTGCCGGTAATGTGGATAGATCTAAATTTTTCATGTTATTTCTCCGCCTTTTCTATTGCTTCCTGCGCCGCATTTCTGATACCGGTGGAGCTGAATGTTGCTCCGCTGATCGTATCAACATCGGCGGACTGTGCCTCAATAATCTTTGGAATGATCGCCTCCGCGTTTGACAGATACGCACTGTCCTCGCCGTCGGCGGATGTGATGGCAAGATCGGTAATCTGGCCGCCCTCTACGGTTACTTCAACTGCAATGATGCCGCCGAAGCCGTCAGCTTCACCGTCATACGTACCGTCCACGTACTGCCCTTCTGCTTCTGCTGCTTCACTTGCAGCCGTATCCGCCGTGTTGGATGCAGCTGCTGCGGCCTGCAGATTTTCCTTCTGAAGCTGGGTCGTCTCAAGCTCTGCCGAGAGCCGCGCAATCTGATCCTCTTTGTCTCTTTTATCGAGTACGGTATTGTAGCCGATCAGAACAGCAGCAATGACAGCGACATTCAAAAAACGAACAATCAATTGTCTCATCTGTTTTCCCCTTTATTGCGTTACTTTCGCAGCATCCAGCGCATTCCGGCATGCCTCAAGAATGGCTTTTGAGGAGCAGGTTGCACGGGAAACGCTGTCGATGTTCTCAAGCGTTCCGGTTTCCAGAATCTGAGCGGAAACGCCTTTGATTTTGGAGGTTCCTTCGGATGCGCGGCGGATGTAGGAGGCATTCTGACTGTCTCCGTCACCGGTGATGTTGCTTAACGCTACGATTTTATCGTTTTCAATTGTTACCGTCACGGAAAGCTGATAAGCGGTAAAATCTTCATCTTCATCCGGCTCGCAGACGGCAATCGCTGTGTATTCGCCGTCCTGATAGATCTTTTGTTCCGGAGTTTCCGTCGGTGTTGGTGTTGGCGTCTCAGTTGGCTCCGGGGTTTCGGTCGGGGTTGGTGTTTCCGTCGGTGTCGGGGTTGGATTTTTCTTTTCCTCAGTTACGCGTTCTGCCTCTTTTAAAGCTTCCTCGATTGCCGCAAGAATTCCCCTGGAGCTGTAGGTTGCGCCGGAAACGGTGTCGACTTCCAGTGTCTGGTTTTTCACAACGTCCTTTGCTGTCTGTTTTGCGCGTTTTAAGAATGCTTCGTCATCTTCACTCTCGGTCACGAGAATTGCCTTGATCGTCTCATCCTGAATGACAACTGCCGTTGTAATGTCTCCCAGATAGCCCTCGCCGGTTCCGTAGTAAATGCCTTCCTCGTATGGGAATTTTCCTTCCGGAATCGTTGTGGTTCCGCCGCTGCTCGTTCCGTTATCCGGAACGGTCTCGCCGTTTGTTGCTTTCTTCGCATTTTCCAGCGCCTGTTTTACTGCGTTCTGGATGCCGCGGGAGCTGTAGGTCGCGCCGGAAACGAGATCCACATCGGTTTTCTGGCTGTCCACAATGCGGTCGGCTACGACTTTGGCACGGCTGAAGAATGTCTCGTCATCTTCGTTTTCCAGAATCAGTACCGCTTTGATCGTCTGATCCTGCAGGGCTACCGCCACTTTGATGTCTCCCTGGAAACCGGCGGCCGTGCCGTAATAAATTCCGTCCTGATAAGGGAAACTTCCCTTGGATGCAGACGAATTGTTATTGTTCTGATTATTATTCTGGCTGTTATTTCCGTTGTTTGTATTGCTCTGGCTTCCTCCGTTTGTACTGGAAGACCCGTTCACTGCCGCCTGACTTAAGGCACTCCGCACAGCTTCAATAATACCGCGGGAGCTGTATGTCGCGCCGGAGACCGTATCCACATTCGTACTCTGTGTTGAGATAATCGTCGAAATCAGAGAGGAAGCACTGGAAAGGTAGCTTGGCGTATCGCTGTTTTCCACAATATCAATCGAAGCAATTTTTCCGCCGCTGACAACAACGCAGACTTTCATTGTGCCGCCAAATCCTGTTCCGGTTCCGTAATACGTTCCATCCCGGTAGGCAGCCGGTTCTTCGATTTTAGATACTGTAACGGTTCCGCCGGCAGAGGCTCCTGATGCGGATGCCGGTTCTGAAGTGTCCTCCTGACCGGTCAGTGCATTTTTCACGGCTGCAAGGATACCTTTTGAACTGAAAGTTGCACCGGAAACCGTGTCCACATCCACACTCTGGGATGCAATGATACGGTCGATAACTCCCTTCGCACGGTTCAGGAAAGCTGCGTCCTCGCCGGGAGCGCTTACAATCGAGATCGACTGAATCGTTTTGTCTTTCAATACGACAGAGACTGTAATCGTACCGCCAAAACCTGTTCCGCTTCCTTCGTACGTTCCGTCCGCCAGCTCAAAGCTGCCGGAACCGACGGCTGCGACAAGTTCTGCTTCGGTATCGGTTGTCCTTTTGGTATCGTCCTTCTTTTTTGTATCATCTTTCTTTTCCGCTGCATCGGTATCCTGTTCCGGCTCCGGTGTCACCAGTGCCTCCGGCTGCTCTACGGCGTAAACCGGTGCAGTGTAGCCGTTCAGCGAAATACCGGCGCAGGCTGCTACGATAATTGCCGCGAGAGCCGGTGCAAATGCTGTCAGTTTTTTCCATTTTCCCATGGTTATGTATCACCGTCTTTCCTGATAATGTTTGTCTCGTGATCGGATGTGAAATCGTCAGCAATTCCTTCGGTTACATACAGAACGCCGTCCGCATCCTCCAGAATGGTGTCAAATTCATCGCTGTGTGCACACCAGTATTCGGCCGCCTTGTCCTTCCCCATGATGAAAAGAGAAGTAGAAAGGCCATCCGCCAGTGTTCCGTCAGCACTTACGATCGTCACCGACACCAGACCGTTATTTGCCGGATGACCGGTCGATGGGTCGATGATGTGATGATATTTCATGCCGTCCTGTTCGAAATACCGCTCATAGCCGCCAGAAGTAATAACCGCCCGGTCGGCCGTCGAGAGAATGCCGAGATAATCATCCTCCGCTTCCGGACTCTGCACGGCAACACGCCATTTGCTGCCATCCGTTTTCGTGCCGACAACCTGAACGTTTCCACCGAGGTTGATGAGCCCGCTCGTCACACCGCATTCCCGGTAAATATCCGCAATTCTGCCGGAGGTATAGCCTTTTGCAATTCCGCCGAAGTCGATTTTCATGCCGTCCTTGGCAAAGCTGATCGATGCGCTGTCCTTGTCGTAAAGAATGTCATTGGCATCGGTCAGCGGAAGGAGGCTTTCGATCGTCTCATCCGAAGGAATCGTATAATTTCCGGTTGTAAAACCCCAGGCGTCCATGATCGGATAAATTGCGATGTCGAAAACGCCGTTTGTGCTGTCATACAGATCCAGCGAGCGTTCCAGCAGATAGGTGGTATCCTCCGATAAGGTTCCGCCGCCGTTTGCATTGATCTGCGCTACTTCACTCGTCTCCTCTCCGGTCGACAGAAGTGCATCCAGCCGCTCAATCTCCTGCTGCGCCTGATCTACAGCCGTTTCTGCATTCGGACCATAGGCAGTGACCGTCATGTACGTATCCATCGCAAAAATATCTCGGCTGCTCGATGCATCTGCGGCATCGGAAGAAGCTGTGGATGATGCGGATTTCTGCGTGGAATTCTCTTCCGAAGCGTCAGAACTGCTCGAAGACTCCGAAACAGACGCCGGCTGTGTCTGACTTCCGCTGCTCTCCGGCTGCGCTGCTGTCCCCGCACCGGAACATCCGCCGACCGTCATCACCATGGCAAGACAAAATGCTGCAACAATTTTCTTTTTCATAAATAAAACTCCATTTTTTCTTATGTTAGGAAATTCTAACTTTGGTATTATAACATTAACTCGTAACTTACGCTATGAATTACTTGATAAAAGTTTTTCAATTAACGTATCGGATCTGATAAATTTTCTCATTTTATTCGTTTGGAATCAAGTGGTTTTTAATGGAAACCAAAGAAAACGAGCTAGAGAATGTTCAGATTTCTCTGCACACGCTCTCGCCCGTTTCATTTTAAGTTCTAACGCTTTCTTGTTTTGCTGTTCTCCTTCTGCCATTCTGTATACACAGGAAGCCGTCGAATAAAACCACTGAATTCAGGCACAGTGAATTTTCCGTATTCACTCTCCGCACAGTTTATGATATCTTCAATTTACGCTCAAGCCAGGAAATGATAATTCCACAATACGGTGTCAAATTTCTTTCCTGCATAAGACTTGCATAAGTGCGTTCCAGCTCACGCATAAATGTATCCTGTGATTTGCCTCTGCACTTTCTCATAATTCTATTCTTCTCCGCCATCAAAACATTTTTCCGTGTCTGTGGCAGCGAAAGTGCCTGGCAATTCAAGTTCAATGTTTCTGTCACATCTTTATTGATATCCACATCATCCGAGTAAATTCTGCCGTCCGCTTTATATTTAATCTTTCTGACAGACATTTCATCAAAAGGATTCACCGTAAGCTCTGTATTACCCCTATGTGCATCACAGGTTTTATCTTCTGGTTTTACGCCTCTCACAAGACTGTTTCCATAACACACACCAAGCATCCATTTAAAATCCAACGTCGCCTTTTTATCATGCTCCTGTTCGTTTCCTGGATGTCTCGGCCTGCAATGTTCGATTCTCATAACACTAGGAGCAGCAATTTTCTTCATACAATATGCACACAAGCATTTCTGCTCTTCCCACATCTGTTCCCGGATATCTTTTAATACGTTCGTAGGCATATCCGACTCATAATCTGCATCCGGATTTTCTTTGCGGAATTTCAGAAGACTATTGGGTTCTTTTCCTCTTTTTACAACGATCATACACTATTCCCCCAATATTCTCTCCAAATCCAGAGATGTCCTTGCAGCTGCGATATCTGGATCTGTTGTTCCGACAATTGTTTCAATCTCCGTTAAAACCTTGTCTGCTTCTTTGTATTTATTTTCATCCATATATGCATAAAACAAGTCCATGCGCTGCTTGATTTCAGCCGGGCGTTCTGATACATTCATAACCTCACGCAATATAGAATTAGCGTCTCTTCCATAAGTCTGTGTTGCAGGTATATAAATTTCTCCATGATCCAGAATCCGGATCTGCTCTCTTGAAACAGAGTTGATAACCGCTGGTGCATGAGAGCTGACAATAAACTGAATCTCTGGGAAGATTGCATGGAGGTCACTTAAAATCGTCTGCTGCCACTGTGGATGCAAATGTAAATCAATTTCATCAATTAATACAACTCCCGGTGTCTTTTCCAGAACCTGATCTCCAAGTGTAGGATTTAATACTGCCATACGATAGGCAATATCGCCGATCATACTCAGTGTATTCTTATATCCATCACTCATTTCATCCATTGCGAATTTCTGTGCACTGCCATCTGCTGACTCAAATTCCAGTACCAGTCTATGGGTATCAAGCTCAAAGAAAAGACTGGTATTTCGTGCATCGCTGATTCGCTCAAAACTTCTGCAGATTGCTTTTTCAACCATTTTCAGGAGCAGTGGTCTTTCCAGCATACCAGTCTTCTGTTGCTCCTGAAGACTTTTCAATGTCTGCATCTGAAACCAGTTCAACATCAGCTTTTCATTGGACTCTGCTGCCATACAATCCACGTAACCGACTTGGCGTTTAAACTCTGTTAAAGATTTCAGATTTCTCTTCTCTTTCTTCTGGGCATATAATCGACCCGTTCCATAATAAGAGATCAAAGGAAGCACCAGTGACTTATCTCCTGTCATGATCTGATTTTGTGCTTTCTTCGCAAGACCTGTTAATTCTCCAGCCTCCTTGACGGTTGTCTTGCCACTTTCGGAGTTCAAAGAACGAGTCCACTTTATATCCGACCGATTTAAGCAATTCCCCATAGTTTCAATAATAACCGGAAACTGATGCTGAGGATCAATCGTTCCATTTAAATTATGAAACTCATATCTGGCATCCTCCTTTAAAATGCTTCTGCTTACACCGCCATCAATGCCTAACAGAAATGTGCTGACTGATACGGCTATGGTATCCAGTATTGCCGTCTTGCCTGCGCCATTTTTGCCAACTACTAATGTAATATGGTCATCAAAATCAATCTCTGCTTTTTTGAAACATCTATAATTAGAAATCTTGATATTTTTTAATTTCATTCCATCACCTCAAAGCATTATTTCAATGTATATTTCACCTAAATTTCTTCTGGTTTTAGAAAATGTCCTTTACTGCATTTGATGCAAGGTCCATACTTTCCAAGAATCCCCTTCAATTCACCGCCATCATTTTTCGGGCATTTTACATTATAACTTTCTATATACCAATTCATCAGATCTGTTGTTAAATATTTCATCTTTTTGCAATTTTTATTGGAACATCTTATGTAAGCTGTTCCTCTTTGATTTTTTGTAAGAATCATATGATTTTTACATTCTGGACAGAATTCCTTTTCTTCCACAAACGCTGCCAATCCTGCGGAGTCTGTTTCATCTGCTAAAGAATCCTTCCTTCTTTGAGAATTAATATTTTCTTTATTCCCTAATATTCTTATATTAGCACCTGCCCGAACAGATTCCAGTTCTGTTAATGCTTTGACCATTTCTATTGTATTTTTTCCTTTCATTCTAGCCATAACATGAACAACAGTCAATAAAGAAGATGATTTATCTACTTTAAAATTCCAATCCGCAGTTGGTATACCATACCATGCTGTCTCATCATCAATTACAATCAATGGAAATGTTGCATTTTCTGTTCCGACACAATATTTTTTCCAGGTATCTGGAAGTTCTGCACACTTGTTTGATTTCATCAAAATATCTATTCCACGGGCATGAACTTTATCAATCGCTCCAATGATTTTATCATTTGTGTCCCTTAATTTTCCACTTGGTAATGAAATTACAACTCTTCCTTTGGCTTTCTCAAGATCATTCTCAAGCATAAAAATTGCAGCATCCTCGTTCGTATATAATTGTATGGTTTGTCCGGGGCTATTGTTTTCCAGGTAGGGTAGCAATGTTTTGCTGTGGTTGGACACTACATTATGTCCATCTTTTATGTAATTTAATAATTTATAAAATATGTGATTGGTTCCAGTGTATAGATTATCCCAAAACTTATCATTTGCAACGGTAATCAGTTTTCCTTTTGCACGCGTAACTGCAACGTTGATCAGTCTCGCAATATTATCTGGATCCTTTCCCATTAAATATCCTACTGCCGATTTGGGATAGCTTTCCACCGCATCAAATATAATGATATCTGACTCGGATCCCTGAAACTGGTGTACCGTCGCACAGCTGATTCGACTTTCCTTCCGTGTAGTATAATCCTTTAACATTGCTCGAATCAGCCGAGTCTGAGCTGCATATGGAGTAATGATTCCTACATTTTCTACGGTTTGTTGACTAGCACATACCGCTGTTGAAAACGCAATAATTGCACTAAGTATATTAAATCTTGATCCATCTGTATTTTTATCAGCGGCGCAGTAAGTTCCAGCAATATCAATCAGGTTCATTGCATCCCCAGGTAAAGGAAATGCTTGCACAATAGCATTTCTGGAATCTTCTACGCTTTTATGATTTTGCAGCAGTCGTTTATATATGTATTTATTGGAGAATCCTGCGATATCCGGATGCATACGTCTTTGTTCATTCAGCATGACGAGCCATGGATGCCAATACATATGCCCGGTGCCGTCAATGATTTTCAGATAAGAAAAGATATCTTTCTTTAACAGTTGTGAATCCGGACATTGTGAAATAGGTGCCAGCTGTCTAAAATCTCCAACGCATAAGAACTTTCCTTTTGATAATGCAGCCGCTGCAATTACCTGCGGTACATACGCCATGGAAACCTCATCAAACATAACCAGGTCAAACTGTTTTGAATCAAAAATTGGGTCCACTGTTGCACATGATATGGTTGTTCCAATCAGCTGTGCCCGTTCAGCATATCGTTTTTCTTCCTTCCGTATATCATTTCGTACGTGTTTAATTTTTTTCTCTATCTCATCATATTCTTTTGATTTTTCTTTTTTCTTTGCCTTCAGTTCATCCCGTTTTAACGTACATGTATCCAGTTCCACTGCTAGACGCGTACACTTACTTAACGTAAAATTAAAAGATGTTGCGTATGGATGCTTGGAAAGTTTCTCATCCCGTACATAACCATAACGAAGTATTTTCCCATCTCTTAAGTCCTGCTCCATATCAGGATCAAGTATCTGAACAATCTTTTTTATCACTCCGTCTACAGAAACATTACTATGGGAAACAATTAAAACGGATTTTCCTTGTTTTACATATGCTTTTGCTATTTGTGACATGGTATATGTCTTTCCTGTTCCCGGCGGCCCCCATACTACGACAATATCATCCTGCTCCAGTTTACGGAATACTTCCGGCTGTCCCTTTTTCACTGCCGAAATATCTTCAAGTGTTGACAGTTTCGGTCCCTGATCTAAAAGCTCAATCGCTATTTCGTGAACATTTGGATTTAATGAAAGAATTTTTTTATTCAGCGCTTCCAATAATTTCCATGGTTCAACCATCAAATATGCTGTTAATACGTTATCCTTCAAATCGTGATCCAACAACAGCATAATTTGAAAATCTTCACACATCAATACACTTCCAACAGCATGAAATCCAGTCGCAGTATCTACTACAACTGGTGCATCATCTGGAAGATGCAGTTCTGTTTCTAATTCGAAAGAGTATGTATAAATTCCCTTATCATCCTTATTAATTTTCACACCATTAACGATTTTATACTTTTTACCACGTCCCATTTTCAGATAATGGATTTCCCTACGCAGCTCATCGGAATATTGTTGTATATTGGGGTTCGAATAATAAAGGGATTCTTGTCCCACCAACAACTGTTGTGTGTTTTTTTCTACTTTATAGTTTTCTGTTGAAACGACATCGACTTCCAAAATTTTCTTAATAATTTCGAGTGTGTTCCTGTATTCATCTTCTGCCATTTTATACATGGCAATTTGTTTTAGCGACAGCTTATGGTCTAAGCCAACTTGATATGAAATTACTACCCTTTGGTAATTGCTGCATAAAAAGACAAAATCAATTACAGCATCTCTTAACAAAAATTTCTTTTCTTTCTTGTAAACGGTGACATTAAAGTTTTTACTCTTTTTGTGCTGTAATATGCAATAATTCCTTTGGGATTCATATACTGTATTCATGTGATCTGTACAAACTGCTTTTTCAAATACAGTATCCACATCCACGCCTATATCTTTATACATAAACTTTGTAGAAAACTCGAATCGATTTGCATATTCCTGCATCTCTGGAATTAACAATCGAAAATGTAATCCGTTATATGATTTGGTCGTCATGATGTCAGCTTTCCCTTCAAATATGTTTCTTTATCTCTTCAAGATATTTCAATACGGTATATTCCAAGCTTCCTGTTAGAACACGTTTTTATTCCAACACTGCCTCTTCCCTGCTCGTGTAAACTCTGTACAATATGGTCAGCTACTTCCTTTTCTATCGCAACTTTATTCAGTCTGCCTTCTGCCCGGAATTCATACATTTGTTCATTCTGTTCAAGCAGCTTGTCTATATATGCCATAAGCCTGTGTCTCATCTGAAAAGAGCAGCCTCTCTGCACATAATAATTTGCCTTTTTACTTTTACATTCCGGTAAACTACTCTCTGCTTTGTGATCCCGATTCATTAACTCGTCTGTCAGATTAAAGTAATCATATGCAATATGATGCTTGCTCTGCCCCATCGCACCTATATCCCAGGTAACATCTAACTGATATGGATCTGCTCCAATATCCACAATATTCCATGCATGCGGCACACTCCGTCCATTTTTTACTGAATCACCCATCACAACAATACATTTTACATCAACCGCATTCAAAAGAACTTTCACTGCCTTTGCAATTCCCTCACACTGAGCTTTATGATATGCAAAAACACCAAGAATATTGTGAGAAGCGATCACTCTGGACACGTTATCTCTATCAGTGCCCTCGTAATCATACACAACATTCTGGCAAATCCAGTCATGCACTCTCAGTTCTTTTTCATAATCATTACATTCCAGCAAATACAGCTGTCCTACAAGTTCATTCACCACTTTTTCGATTTTACGGTTGTACTCTTTTACCTTTTCTTTCGTAAAAAAATACTGCGGACAGATTGCAATATGTCCAAACATATCACTGGCGGTGCTGCAAGTTGATTGGTTTAGAAAATAAATCAATGGATTATCCCTCGTCATCGCCATGAATATGCGTTCAAAGCTCTCCTGGCTAAATTCTCCACGCACTGGAATCGGAATAACCTCCTGATGTAACATTGCACCATTATAAAATGCCTTATAGATCGCCTGCTCTTGTTTATTCAGTTGATGATAATAATAGCGATCTACAATCATTTTTCTGTAACTCCCTTACTCTTTGGAAAAATAAACCATTACAACGGTAATATCATCCCCACACCCAAGTTCACTGGTCTCCGTCAGCCAGTTCTTCAGATTCGCCTGCACTGTGTCTGCTCCATGCTCCTGAAGCATCTGCAGATAATCCTTACATGTCTTCTGATACTCTTCATCCGAAGTATAACTATTAGCAAATCCATCCGTGGAAAGGATATACATATATGGCTCTTCGTTCTCCATTTCCCGCCTCCGTACCGATGCCACCGCTTTTCTCCAGGCATCCGGCTTTGACAGAGAATGTGTTTCTGTTCCTAAGAATTTCTCCGGCTCTACCAGTGGTTCAACCTCTTCTTTTGTTACAACACTGATATCTCCGTCTCCGATCTGGAAGGAAAATACAAAGCTGTCAGTCACCAGCATTCCAATCAGCGTCGTTCCGTACAGAGAAAATACGGACGGCCACTTAATATTTCCCTCTTCATCGGTCATTCCATCTACTTTATTTTTATAAAAAGACTGTTTCACCCTTGCCTGCCACTCTTCACATACGTCCTGAGCGAAACGCATATCCCCTTCCCGGTTAAGGAAAGTAATCAGATTAGACAATCCTGTTTCATCTTTTCCGTAGACTTTCAGATAGTTCTTCATGACCTCATAGAAAGAATTGACTGCAATCATGGATCCTCTGTCACTTCTAGGACATTTAGAGCTTCCATGACCGTCAGCAACTGCAACGATTGCCATCTTATCTGATATCTCTACGATTCTTTTATTATCCTGGCAAGGCATTTGGTTTCTTGCGTGAGTCGCACCTTTGACGATTCCGTCACATATATAGCGTTTCATCCGGCTCCTCCTCTTCTTACCAGACAGCTCCTTCATCGAAATCATCTGGATTTGGAATATTACTCATATCAAGTACCAGTGGTGCCCCGTTGTTTGCCGGTGCAAATGGATCATCTGCGGGTGTGGATGCTGCCGGTTTGGAAACCAGTACAGAATTCATCGGCTTACTTGATGGTGCTGATACCATAGAAGCTGTCGTTGATGCCCATTTAATCATCTTTGCCAGCGCTATTGCGTTGTTCGCCTGCAGAACAAGCTCTTTATTGCCGGTAAACTCAATCAATACTTCGTCATCTGCATCCTGACCAATAGAAATCGCAATCTTGACTGCTTTCCGGAACCACGGCAGCTTTTTCAGTTTCTCCATGCTCTTTTTATAATCATCTGTCGGCTGTCCATCCGAAAGAAGCACAATAACTGGCGGCAATGCTCTCTCCGGCATTGGCGGGATACTCAGCTGTGCAGCCAGAAGATCAAATGCTTTTCCAAGTTCTGTCAGCCCATTGGCATCCATATCTTCCCAGCCATAATCTTCCACCGGCACCGGATTAGAGGTGATCCAGCTTGCTCCAGAAGAAAACTGTAATGCACGGATCAGAAGCTGTGCATTTGGATTATTGTCCGCCGCAGAGCGCATTTCCGGTATGCACTCCTGAATCGTGTTATTTACGATTCCGATTTTCTCTCCATACATAGATCCAGAACAATCTACTACCCAAAAGAAATGAATCGGTCTTGTTGCTAATTTTCCACCGGGTCTTTGCAATACTTCCATGGTAAATCCCTCCCATATGTGCTTTTATTATTTCCTCAACCCTTATTTGAACTCCCCTGTTGATTCAGGGAATAAAATCTTTACACCTTTTGCAATTCCAGCTGTCTTTCCTGGGGCAACCGGAATCTGCGCGCCATCTGCTTTCTGATAAGTCCAGTTTACTTTGTCCGCATTTCGAATCCCCCAGAGTGCCGGATTCTTCGGATTCTGAACAACAGAACCTACTACGGTATCCATGTCAAAATCATCGTAAACATGATGACGTAACAGCTTCGTATTCTGATTCAACAGTACCCTGTTCTTTCCAATGATAATCTTATTTGGTACCTGCACTGCCTTTCCGCAGTTCCAACAGATATGTGCTACGCCCTTTGCTTCCAGATCTTCATCATAAAAAAGCTGTGCACCGCAGGAACACTGCAGCATTCCACTCATCATATTGGAAAACATTGTCATCCATTCCGGCTCCGTGATACGTTTGCTTGGCTCGTTCAGTCCAACTGTAAATGCCCTGGTAAACATCTGACGTAGCTTTTCCGGATATAACGACCAGTAAATCGTAGCGTTATCATGAATTCCTTTCACTGGTCTGTTTGTCTTATTATTCGGATCAAAGATAAACACCGGATCTGTGCCATACAGCTTTACTCTTGCTGCCATATCCATACAGCGGATACTTGCTTCCAGCTTTCCTTCCAGTGGATGATTCACCATAAAAAGATAGAACAACAGCACCGAAAGCGAATAGCGATCTGTATCTTTGGATGGTCTCTTCTCTCCTCTTACAATCTCTGGAGCCATAAAGCCTGGCGTACCAAGAACTCCACCTGGCTTGCTGTTATCAAAAGATACGTTGTCATTATCGCAAATCAGCACATCTCCATTATCTGGATTAAAAAACAGATTCCCGAAAGAAATGTCCTGATACTTTGCTCCCATAGCGTGCAGCTTCTGATAGCCTCTAGTCAGATTAAAAGCGGTTCTGCACAGAGTGTAAAAAGACGGATTTACACGTTTCTTCATCAGATCTACGATACTCTTATAATTTTTCGGTCGAAGAGGCATGATATAACCATACAAATCACTTTTCGCCGGCACAATCAACTCCATAGGCCAGAGAAAACTTTCATCCGGTGAACCTTTTGCGATAATCGTTTCCAGAATCTTTTTCTGACGCTCAGTGGCGCTGCCTTTAAAGTACCATTTCAGTGCATAATGATTACCGCCACATTTCACATCGTAAACTTCTCCCTGTCCACCGGCTCCCAGGAGACTGATTACCTCATACTTGTTTCCACTCTCCGAAGTGAGAATCGTTCCATTTTTTAACTGCCCTTCCATTTCAGTAGTACCCCTTTGACGAAACAAATTTCTTTATCATGAGTTAATATTACTAATTTCCCAAACTACATCATCCAGCTTTTTACTTAACTCAGCCATAGAAGATTTACGGAATTCGTCTCCTTGTATATTTTCCATTTTTTCTTCTATCTCTCCTAGCTTATCGTATATATCTGAAATACTGTTATATATGCTAATCCCTTTTATTTCTTCTAATTTAGAATTCATTTCTTCCAATTCACTTAAAATATTCTCAAGTACAGCTAACAATTCATCCATTATATCATGTTCCTCCTTTGTTTAATCAGTTGTAATACTTGATTGGTTATATTTCCATCTGCCACGACCATGCAATACGATTTATTCCCGAACTGCAGCTCACAAGCATTGCTGTATGGAGTAATTGCGGTCAGATAACGATAAGTCTTGTCAAATCCCCATTCCGTTGCCTGAAACACAATCCTCTGATTCGTTATGTATAGAATTCCCCGGTGCTGCACAAGTTCTGTATGCTCTACCGTTCTTCCTCTTCCGGAACTCCATCTGGTTCCCTCAAATAATCCTGGGGTACTTCCACCCACATGACGGAACTCTTTCACTGTTTTCTGCTCCATATTGATTGCCTTATCAATAAAATGAATCTTTTCTCCACGTTTCAGGAACAGTTTGTCTGTGTTTAAAATTGGAAGTCTGCCAGCAATGATCTCCTGTCTCGCTGCATCCGGCAAAATCGTTGTCACTGTAGGAATCTGGTTCCGATTTCCAAATAGTGCATCAAAAAGTCCCATCCTCTCACCTCTTTACCCAGTCAATATACCGTAAATCTTCTCGTTCGTTGTCGCATAACAGGCGACAATCTGAAACTCATGCTATACCAGCTGATATTTGAATTTGTTCTTTCTGGCATACTCTTCTGCATAAGAACCAAAAGAACATTGAATAATAAACTGCTTATCAGTATTAGTAAAGGCATCCTGTCCAATCAGCTTTACACTATCTGGAATCACAATAAAATCCAAAGAACTGCAGCCGAAAAATGCACGTTCACCGATTGCTCCTAGTTTTTCATGTAACTCCACTTTTTTCAGACTCGTACAGCCTTCAAACATACGATCCGGGATTCTTCCTATATTCTCTGGAATCGTCACATGCTCCATTGCCTGACAATCTGCCACCAGTCCATCGCCTAACCAGAACACACTCTTCGGAATCTCGATGGTCCGCAAGCCTGTTCCTTTCAATGCACCGTCGCCGATTGTCTTCAATGCCATCGGCAATGAGATTGATTTGAGACTGCTACAGTTTTCAAAGGCTGAATCTTCAATCTCCTCGATACTAATCGGCAATACCACCTGATGTAGTTTGTTACATCCAGAAAAAGCATTCCGTCCAATATACGCTATTCCTTCTGTCAGAATGGCTTCTTCGATCGGAGAATTGCTGAAGCTATCATCTGTAATCTCCACTACCGGCGTATTCCCAGATCTGTTCTGAAAAATAATCGTCTTATTCTTATCTCCACGGAATCCGGTCACTGCAAGACCTTTTCCCCTGCGGCTTTTCTCATATGTAAAAAGATCTCCATAAGATCTGCCAGAAGATGACGATTCTCCCTGAATCGCCGGTCCACTTCCCTGCTTCTGAATGGAAATATCGCAGGCTTTTCCTAGAACTTTTCCTCCATAGCAGGAACACCATACCGATACAATCCAGTCTGCATTGACACGACTCATGCCAAAATCGTCCATAAGCTGCTTCACACATCGGAAAGCAAAGGTATTATTGATATGGGATGCACTCTGGATATCCTGTGCAATTCCCATGTTATATGCCATCAATAGTAGATTGACATTCTTCGCCTGATCTGGAAATAAGTCTTTTACCAATGCAGTAAATTTCTTTCTATCATCCAGAGATGCCTGGTGTTGCCGCAGCATCTCTTCAAAATCCTGTTCAAAAATAACTCATCACCTTCTTATCTGCTACTGTGCTGTGTTCAAAAATTACTCTACACCAAGAGCTTTAAATACTGCTTCTTCTGCGGAAGAATAGAAAATCAGGCTAAATGCTCCAACCAAATCAGATGGTACAGTTCCCAGATCTCCTGCGGAAGTAATTGGCAGTAACACCTTCTTCGCTCCACTGTCCAAAGATACTTGCAGAGTACTTGCCAATTCATCCACTTTAATCAGGGTACCACCGATACTGATCTCACCTAAAATCGCAAGACTGTTAAGTGGTGTCTTTCCAAGTGCTGCGGAACAGATTGCAATCAGCGTCGGCAATGCCAGGTTTCCTGTCATTCCAATGCCCTGCATATCCTGATAATTAATAATATAGTCCTTTGTAGTGGTACTGATCTGACCGGAAATACGATTTCCATTCGCTTTCAGATAATTAAACGCTGTATTGGTTGCTTCCTTCGGTTCTTTTCCTGATCCAATACCGGTACAGGTCAGCTTTCCATTACCCGGCATCATCTGTGTTTCCAGCATATAGCATCCAATCATTCCTGTCTTTGATTTAGAAACGGTATAAACAGAACCAGGTTTGCCCATGCCTTCTGGAATCAGCTTGCCGCCGCCCTGCTCTGGAACGGAAACATAATGCTCTTCAAAGCTATCATTATCTGTATAAGAGAAATTCACATCATAGAACTCCATGCCACCAATCTTCTTCAGCTGTTCTTTTACTCTGCGGCGAAGTTCCAGTGAAATCTCCACAATCTCACGTAATTCTTCTTTTGTTACCTCTCCATCTGGATACAGCAGTTTCGTAAATCCGGAAATCATCTTGCGGACTGCAATGGTATCACGCTGATTCAGGTTGTTTCCAAGACGGAAATACTTGTCCATCAGATCACTGTAGCTGTCCTTACGAAGCTCACGCATAAACTCAGACAGATAATCTGTGATAAATCCATAATCGTTGGTGAATGAATCCGGTCTGTATTTGGGAATCTCCCAACCTGGAATATAGCAATGCATACGATCCAGGAACGCTGTATCAGTACCCATTTCCGGTGGAAATGGATCAAATAAGCTGGATGTTTTTAAAAGAGTATCCACACTCTGGTTGATATTTCCCACGAAAACCATAGAAGCCTTTGCCTGAATCTCTGCCTTTCCTCGTGAAAATGCTCCGGATGCCATGTATCCTTTCATGATCTGGATACCATCTTTATCCTTGAATTTAATGCCGGCGACCTCATCAAAAGCCACACAATCCCACATACCTACAAGACCTACCGTATGGTTAGACATGTTGTAAAAGAGGTTAGCAACCGTTGTCTGTCCTCCGGCAACCAGAATACTGTTCGGAGAAATCTGCTCATATATGTAAGATTTACCGGTTGAACGTGGTCCCAACTCACAAAGGTTGAAGTTATTCTCTACCAGCGGAATCATACGTGCTATCAACAGCCATTTTGCTCTCTCACTAAAGCTTTCAGGCTCCAATCCCGTAGAGCGAAGCAGGATATCCATCCATTCCTCTTTTGTAAATGCTTTTCTTCCATTTCTCACTTCATCCATATCCACATGTGGCATCTGGATTGGTGTCAGCTTACGGATACGAATTGGCTGTGTATTCTTCTTATCTTCTTCTATAAATTCATACTCCATCTGCAGAATACACCAGATACCACCGCAAAGCAGACGGTCATAATCTTTCACATAATCCGGATGAATCGGAATTCCTTTCACACCCAGATTAGAAAAAGTAGCTTCATAGCGGTCTTCTTTCGTATTCAGTACAACCGTAATACGGTCAATCACTGTATAGCTGCCTCTTTCACGCAAAAGGGAGAGAATTTTCTGTGCCTCATCCGGACGCACATAATTATCTCTCAAAATACGCTTTACGTTCTCTACTCCCTCTTCAATGATCTCGTCATCATCAGAATTACAGTACTGTCCAAGGAGATATTCCAGTACATAGACTGGAACATTTGCTCCCTCACGGATGGACTTTGTTAAATCCTTCCGGACAATACGACCATCATAGTATTGACGGAGTTTTTGCTTTATTTCTTCTCTTTTGTCCTCTGTTATATTTTCCTGTACATTATCAAATTCTTCCATGTCCTACCCTCCACCAAACATATCTAAGCAAATATTTTAGACCTTTTCATAACTTCTTTGCTTTAATTCAAAACTATTTCTACTTAATTCAAAATCGTATAATTTTATTTTTTCTTTATGCTTATATTTTATTATCTCATTTATATCAACTTGAAATTCATCTGATGAAAAAGCCTCCTGTGCATTAGCATCTGGTTTCGTTTCTTTAATAGTATTAAACTTATCATGATTTCTAGATACAGTATCCTGCTGACGCTTACCCATATATATAGAAACAGGTTTTACAAATTCAATAAGTTTTCCCTTATCTCCTGCCTTTTTTTCATCAATATCTATTATTCTCCATTCTGCCTCATATTCCCAATCTTTACTTTTGGTCAGAATTGATTCATAAAGCATATCTTTATTTCCAATATCTATTTTTTTCTTTTGAGGCATTTTATCACTGTAAATCACTGGAAAACAGCTATATTTATCAATCAGTTCATGTAGATTATACCCAGCACAAAGCCCCCTATGTTCATCACCATAATGACTCCACATAAGCATTGAATCACATTTTTCAGAAAAACAAGCAATAAACACTGATTTCTGAATACGCTCTGACTCTTTATCTTGTTCATACTGTTTTAATCCTTCTTCTACTGCCAAATCATATTCTGTTGCCCTATCATAGATTTCTTTACTTCTACAATTATATAAAAAAGCACAATCAAATGGATCGTTGAATTTTCCCGCTTGACATAACCATACTTTTTGATTTGTAATACTCTTCCAGTCTCTATTAACTCCTCTGAAATACTTATATACGATTTTATCTGTTGGAATTTGTTTTAATAGTAATTCCCTGGCTTTGCTAATTTCCCCTTCCGCAATATGTTTTCTATATTCATCTAACCATTCTTTCATAGCTGGTCTCCTTCGCTTTTAAAATCCAAAATCATCCACAAATGCAATATCAATCATAAACTCATACTGCTGCAGAATATTCTTCTCATCATTTGCATCAGCCAGAACCAAATAATACTTATCACCATATTTGTATTCTCTAGACTTCAATGTGAACTTCTCATGGAATGTTCTCTTCTCTGGTGCTTCATCTCTACTGTTTGCAACTATTGGCACGTCAAAAGATATCTTTTCTCCATCTTCTGTCGTAAAGTATGCCACCAGACTTCTTGCCTTCATAGTATCAGTCACTTTCTCAGTCTGAATAAAATCAAAGTAAGTGATCAGGTTTGTCACCTTTCGATTCACGGAAGTCAAAATTACATCTACGTAATCGTAAGCAACTGCTCTGGTATTCGTTGTCAGCTCAATTACCGGAATCAGCATTTCCTGAAGTGAAGAACCGCCATGTACATAGTTCTGTCCGCCACCAGCTACTTTAAAAATATCTGCTCCAATCGGTGTTGTCACATACAAGTTGTTCATGTATGTCATCAATCTAGACTTCATTCCCGGTTCTCTTACTTCTTGTGTAGTAAGTAGGAAACGTTTGTTAGAATAAGCACAGATTTCTCGATCATAGGATACTTTATCAAATTCCTGCAGCTTATCTCTCTTGTACAGAAAGCCATGGTCTGCTGTAATAAAGAATTTCGGTGCTGATATATAGCCAGTCAATTTTTTGATCAGCTTATGAATTTCTTCAATTGCTTCGGAACAAGCTGTAAATACTTCATTTTCACTGGCCGGCTTATCCCCACGGGCATCCACCTGATTATGATAAATGTATACAATATTTTTCTTCTGTAACAATTCACGAATTTTCTCTTTATTGGCACTTGCTACTTCATCAAAAGCTAATGCCACATTATTTTCATTCTGTGCTTTTAAAATCTTATCTCTGGATGCCAGATCACTGCAACTCTGTCCATCTACTGTAACATTCAATTTATCATCTACCTGCAACTCATTGTGAGGTAAAAGGCTTGCCATTCCCACTGATGTTACCGAAGGTAGACTGCTTATCATACAATCTAATTTCGGAGTACATTTTTCATCCAATTCTAATCGTTCCATCAATTCCTTTGCACACTCATACCGAAAAGCATCAGAAATAATAACAATGACACGGTTCTTTCCTTCATATGCTTTCAGATAATTGCGATAAAAGTCTTCCTGACGTTTTAATCCAGTATCTGCCATCAGATTATCTGTCAATTCCTGATTCCACTTCGGTGTTACTTTCTGCAGATAGGTAAAGGAATACATATTCTCAATCCGTTCTCTTACCTGTGAAAATCTCTCTGTTTCTTCTATACAGTCATAGGCACTGTAAAACCATCTATAATAAGAATCAACCAAATATGTCTGTTTCTGATAATCTGTCACCATAGTCTTAATATCACTGGTCACTTCCAGAACAGATACCGCCTTCATCATCTGATAAGCATATTTGATTGCCTGATATTCGTTTTTATATACACTTCCAAAATGGCAGGACTTTGCTGTTCGCTGCTCTGCAATCTGTGCAAGGTTCATGCCATCAATCTGAGCATCCAGAATCTCATCATTCAACTGATCCAGTGCCCAGTCAATTAAGATATTATCCAGTTCCCGGAAAGCATCACAATTTGCAATATCCAAAAGCTGTGCGGAGTGATCTTTTGATTTGTCTGCATCTTTTTTTAGTTCATCCTGGATTCTACTCACTACTCGTAACGTCTTGTCCACTTTTTCTGCTAATACATCATACGCATCCTGATAAAGTACATTGTCCATCAGATTTCGGACAAATACGACCACATCATTCTTCTTTTTCAATACATAAGCTTTTAAAACAGCCGGCAATGTATCTTTCAATGCTACTGATGCATAAGTCAAAAGCATACATGCAGCCAGATCATCTACGTTCGAATTTTCAGACTGATATCCAAAATATTTCTCACATAATTCCCAGAACTTTTCTAACAGTCCGTTATCTTCTAAGGCTTTCATGTATGCTTCGCTGTCATTTAACAACAACTGTCTTGTAATTTCTTCAAAATTTGGAGTCTTCACATCTGTAAGCACGGCAATAAGACCAATATCAATGCTTTCCACATTGAAATGATCTATGCCAAGTTCTTTAAATTTCTCAATACGAATCTTATTTTTCCAAAAATTGCTGTACTGTGCCAGATGTTCTTTAAATCGGTTATCAATTCCAATCTCCTGTGACATCTGGGATACCCGGTCCGTGTAGTACGGAACCGAGTAATAATACATATCTGCCAATGGATTCTCTGCATCACTTGGTTTTGGAAATGGTGCATATACAAGATACTTGCTTTCTGTATCTGATTCGTTTAATAACCATTTAGAATAAAACCAGTTTGTTCCATCCAAAATATGTAATTTTGCATTATCCAACTGTAATTCAGATACTTCGTCTTCATATTCTCCTTTATCATCAAACCAGAATATAATACGAGTTTCATCCTTGGAAAATTCTGTATTCAACTGATCTTGTATATTTAATAAATCCATTTATGTCTTCCCACTTTCTATTTTAGTTTTGCCAGAAGATCCACTTTTAAAGCTTTCTTCCCCTCCTGAGCAACTTCCACTCCCTGGAATTTCTCATAATTTACTTTCACACCATCATCCAAATCAATCTCGATTCTCTTATTCGCAATATGAGCAATAGCTTCATCATAAATCTTCATTTCTGCAAGCTGCTTTGTATATTTCGTCACTGCTTTGGTTGCCTTTGATTTTTCTGAGGCTGATGATGCATTGTCAACGGTATGCTGAGCACTCTGCATCGCTGTCTCTACATATTTCTGTGCTCGATGTAAGTAATCTGTTCTTACTCTGCCAACAGCGTCTGCATCATAACGGTGCATATAAATCAGTGCTTTAAATCCATTTTGTTTTCCGCTATCAAACAACCAGTAAATCGGTCTCTTCTGATATACTTTCAAATGATCTGCATAAAAATCTTTCAGGAAATAATTACGGATGACTTCTCTGGAAGTATCACCTTTGTTTCCTAATGCATTTGCAATAAAATCAAGATTTTCTTCTAATGTATCTGCCCCATAAACTGTTTTAACAAATTCTACAAACCGTCCGACAATGTCATCTGAAAAATATTCTTCATCTGTGATTGGAATGCAATTATCATCATCTGGAATGAAGGTCTCATATTCACTGCTGTCCCATTCGCCACCGGCGTAGATCAGACCTTCTTCATCAAGAGAGTATCGTCCAAACATACAACCAACTGCATAAGAAACAAAAGCACATACCAATTCTTTTCTTTCGTATTTTTTTGTAATAGAATTTGAACTGTCATCAAACATAGCTATTTCTTTTTCTAAATTATATAACTTTATAAAATACTCATCATTTGCTTTTTCCAAAGCAGTAACTTCATGATTTATATATTCTATTTTTTTTGCTAAGTTGTTCAGACTATCCTCAATTCTATCATTTGTTTTCCCCCAGACTAATGGCATGCCTTTAAAATCCCATGAAGTTTCATTAAAGTTCCAAGACTCAGCAGACAGTTCTACACATTTATTAACATTATCAAGTATTTTATCATTTATTACTTTTTTTACCGGCAATTGTCTTAATGAAATTGGATTAAAATCTAATGTAGGTGCTAAAACATGCATCCAATATCTTCCAACTACGGAATTTAATAATGCAATAAAGTAAAATAGCTGATCTCTGGATCTACAAAATCCCATTGAACCTTTTGTATCAAATATCATTCCCTCTGGGCAATATCTAACCGCAAATATATTTGACAAGGTAGACCATGTAAATCCCTCCCGGAAATAATATTCTTGATTTTTTAAGCGTCCGCCGGGATGTTCCTTATTTAATATCTCATGGAATGCCTTCATCTCTTCTCCATCATGATAATAGTTGATTACATAATCTAAATTTCCATACCATCTAATTGCTGTTCCACCTTTATTATATGGAAACCATTTATATTCGCTATGTCTCGCTTCATTCTTATTTAGTCTTATACCAATTTTTTCAAACTTTACTTCATACCATAACTTTAAAAATCTGTTATTATCCGAAGTAGCTGCCCCTTGTTTTATCTCTACATAATGTTCAAGCAAATTGTTTTTAAACAGTTGAACTGTATCTTCCGACATCCAATATATCAACATATGATTTGGTATATTTTCATACCGCTGTTGCTTTGTTATATAAACATTGTTTTGTTCGAAAAAGGCTTTTTCTTTTTTGTTTTCAGAAACATACTGTACCAATCTTTTATAATTGCCAAAATACCGGTTGTTGCAGGTGTTCTTCAATATGAACGCTACAGTTTGTACAACCTCTCCGCTAATCTCATCAAATGCTCTTGCCCCAAGATGAATCATATTAACCAAAACACTATGTAAAATAATTGTTCTTATTTTTTCAAAACTTGATAAAAACATCCATGATTGCTGTGTAATCATCGCCTGATATGCATTCTTCTTTCTCATATGACCACATTTTTCAATGAACACTGCAAATAAGTCACTCTTACTATCTGGATAATTATCTTTCACATACTTCGATAATTTAGTTCCCATTCCGGAAGCCCCCATATACGGTGGATTCGTCACTACAGCATCATATTTCTGTCCAAGATTTTTTGCCACTCTTACCAGTTTTCGTAAGCCTTCCTGTGTTTCTTCACTTCCAACACTCTCAAAAGAAATCTGTCCAGATGTTCCCAGATCTTCCACGAATCTATCCAGTACATCCCAGTCACAGGCATCCACATTCAAAATAGAACCATACTCTCTGGCATCTACAAAAGTATCCTGTAATCCTTCTATCTGCATTACAGCCAATTTTCGTTCCATCGCACTCAAATGTGTTCCAAAGAACTGCAGATGCTTCCGATTGATTTCATTACTCTCTACAATCGCGTAGACTTTCGGCTCCGGCTTTCCGTCTCTTCCACGTAGGAATCGTCTATTATATCCACGTCCTTTCATCATGACTGCAAAGTATGCCAACTGATATGCTCTCTGGTCGATATCCAGTCCATGAATATTATACTCTACAATCTCAAATGCTGCTTCTCTCTTGTCATATCCGGCACTTTCATAGATATCCATCAGTACATCAAACATTGCAATCAGGATATGTCCACTTCCCATACATGGATCAATGCAGGTGATATCAGTCGGTTTCAAATCTTTGTATGTGGTACGAATTTCTGCCAGTTTTACATTAACGGATTCTTCCTGTTCTGCTTCCGGAAGGTAATATTTCCATCCAAATCTTTCTGCAGTTGCTTTTTCATCTGTACTTGGATCCACTGCCCGTAAGTGCTCAATCCAGATTCTTCCTACAGAATTTTCTACCATATACCGAACAATCCAGTCCGGTGTAAAAAGCTGAGTTGCCGCCGGAATTCGCTCTTTCGTGATTTTTACATTCTTTTTTAATTTTGCAAAGGTATCATCTTTCAATTCTGTATTGTAATACTGATACAGCCACCCAATGATCTCAACCTGTCCGGTCGGATTACCTTCTTCATCCAGCGTAGATACATTAAAATCAGCCTCTGGAATACCTGTCTCCGGATTCACCAGCATATAGATAACATCATCTTTATTGGTGTAAGAAATACCAAACAGTAATTCCATATAATCAAAATCTGTCTCAAACAGTCCCGGCAGGATATCATGCAACTGATGGCACTGTTTCAGGAATAATTTGCAATACAGTTTATCCGTATCTTCTGATGTACCACTCATTTTCCAGTTGATAATTTCTTCTTTTTCCTGTGCAGTCAGGTCTAAATCCACATCCGGTGCATGTGTCACAAGATCCGGCTCCATCTTCCCTTCTTTTTCGGAAGAAAGTACACGAACTCTGTTTGGGAGATAGTCGTTCACTTCCATAAAACGGATCGCACAGATTCTGTTGAACCAGGTATAAGCTACTTCTTCTACAACAGCCTCAAATCCACGGGATTCAATCTGGGATACCAGTCGTCTTCTCTGTTCACATTGTCTTTTATTCAATGTTACTTCTGTTCCTGCAACGGTCTGGTATACTTCAAAGTCTGATCCTTTTGTGATTGGTTCACTGCATGATTTTTCTGTAATTCCAAGCATACCGGCTTTATCTGTAACAGAATCAATCAGTTTTTTTCTTGCTTCTATAGCAAATTTCTTTATCGCATTCTTGTTCATGTACTGTTTCCTCCCACTGGAATGATTAGCTTAATGTAATAATCGTATTTTCATCCAGCTCGTTTAATAATTTTTTCTTCATCTCTGCCAAGAACTTATCAATATCCTGTTCATTTTCAATTGAGTAGGTTCTCGCACCTGCCACGTTACTAATGGATACGTTCTTACGTTTTTTTGGTTTTGGCTGCACTGGCGGTGTTACCGGTTTCGGTGGTTCTGTATGACCGCCACCTGTCGGTGGTGTCACCGGAGTTACATATGGTGCCGGTTTTGGACGATGTGCTTCTTCATACTCTGTGATTTCATCCATGCAGCGAAGCTTCAGTGTATCGCTTTCCAGACGGATGTTCTTTACGCCAGCGATTTCATGTGACGTATCCAGTTTCTGTTTTAATTCTTCAAATGCACGCAGGAATTTATCCCGGAATACCGGTGCAAATTCTTTTTCATCCAGTGTATTTAATACTTTCTGCAAGTCATCATCCACGATTGGACGCATGGCTTCCGCTTCTTTTTCCAGTAGTGCGCCATACTGTTGTACGAACTTCATAGACATATCCGGCAGTTTCTGTATCTGACCGAATGGATTCTTTGCTGTCACAATAGCTTCCATCTGGGCAACATTATCCATGATTTCCTGTTCACGGACATAGGTCTTACTGTTTTCGAACATCTGGATCTGTTCCAGTGCTTTTTCAAAGATCTTTTTCTGACCGCCTTTGAAGAAGTCAAATACCGGTGCGGTATCGTCTGCGTCATCTAACAGATCATCTCGTTTTTTATCCACTGTTTTGAAAAACTCCACTGGCTCTTTGATGGACAAAAGTTCTTCCAGATTCTTTTTCGCCTGTTCCATTAGGGATTTACAAGGTAACTTCGGATTTACACGATATTCGATCATGATTTCACCAAATGTTTCCAGCTTATCCTGTGCTTTATTCTTAAAGTTTCTCATAATAGTATCGTCATCATCACTGGATACGGAGAAACCAAAATAGTCTTTCAATACTTCTTTTACGGAACGGATCTGTCCGTCTGTTGCTCTTTCCCTGATGTCAATGAGCAGTTTCTCGACAAATTCACGTTTTGTCAGGTAACGTACCAGTTCATCTTTTGTATTGGACAACATAGATAAACTCTGGCTGTTATAGGTCAGGGATACTCTTCCCATCTTAAAGAGCATAGCAGCCAGCCACTGCACATCTTTTGGATCAAAGCCATACGGAGCTGCCCCAAATTTATCCTGCAGAGATTTCAGAGAAGTCTTCATATGTCTTGCATTATTAAGACCGATGACCTGAATCACTTCTTCCAGTGCCAGTTTATTCGGTGTGGTATCACTTGTTCCAAGGAAAGAAAGCTGTCCATCATTGCCATTGAATACTGCAGCAATATCAGAAAGCTCCGGTGCTGTCTCCATATAAGTCAGCTTGTTATACTGCATGGCTACTAACTTGCCAAGTGCTTCATTGATGCGACTTGCCGGCTCTTTTGCTGAAATATTTGCTTTATCACCATTCACATAGATATCTGCATGTTTCAATGCATCCTCAATAAAGATACGGATACGGTCTTTCTTTTCAATACGTTCATCTTCTTTTGCACGACGGATGCTGTCAAAACTTCCTCTTGCACCAGAAGCATTTTTATTCAAAAACTTATAAATTTTAATGGAGTCGGTAATCTCATCCAGGAAGGTACTATCGTTCGGTAATTTTACAATCACACTATGTTCCTGTGCAGAAAGCATACGCAGAGCAGAATCCGGATAATCTTCCCCATATGGTGTGATGATGGATACTCCGATATCATTGGATTGATTTCCCTTGAAATAACGATCATCTACCTTCTGGTTGAATGGGAATAAATAACGGCTGCTGTAACGATATTTCTTATCTGTAAAAATTTCCTCGAAGATTACGGTAGATGCTTCTCCAATAATCTCACCCATTTCTACGGATTCGTTATTGATGGCATTATTGATTTCCTGCTCTTCATTGGTCAGGAAGATATAGATTTCTCCGTTCTTCTGTACCAGTGTCTCTCGGATCAGTTTCTTTAAGGATTCTTCGATCTTGCCACGAATTTCAATACGATCATCATCTATATTAGAGATCATCAGCGTAGTAAGGTTATCTACATTTGCTTTGATCTCTTTGACGTATTTAATCATAAACAGCACTTTCAGCAGCTCTACATCAAACTCATCCAGTCTGCTATTGTCTTCTGCATCGGTAATGACCTGGCTATGCTGATGGTCAATAAATTTATGCAGTGGATCATAGAAATAGCTAAACGGTACCAGTACACCTTCCTGGCTGTCCTTTAATCGAATCGCAGACTCCTGGAACAGTGCTAACATAGAACGGGACTGGTCAGATAAATGCTTTCCGCTGGCTCCATGAGTACGCACCGCTGTCAGTACCTGTCCAAGCAAGTTGAACTGGTATGGAATAAACGGATAGCAATCTGCAAAATCTGTTTTATCTGTATATAATTTTTTATCTGCTGTATCTGCCGTAAATGTGATCAGATTCTTGATAATGGATTCTTTCTGTTCGTATAACAGCTTCAATGCAGCCTCTGCAATCTCATTTTTCTCCAGGATACGTTTCCGGATAACCTCATCTACATTGGATGCAGACAGGGATAATCTGGTATCGAAACGTCCCTGAATCTTGGAGAAGTCATTTCCTTTTGTCTTTGTGATAGAATCAATATCTTCCTGGCTGGTAACGATCACCCATGCTTTTCCTCTGCAGGCAGTTCCCAGATCTTCTACGATGGTCTGTAAATTCAACATCAACTGGGTATCATCAGCAATATACTGTCCGATCTCATCCACAAGGAAAATAACGTGATGGTTCGGTCCTTTTTTCTCACAGTACTCTTTGACCAGAGATACGAATTTCTCAATACTGAGGTCATAACTTCCCTTGGCATTCTTACACCAATTGCGGGCAGCCTCTTCGCTCATGAAATCCATAGCCACAATTGTCTTTACGATTTTATCCTGGATAACTGCAAATGCCTGTCTCTTTTTCTCCCAAGGTGCACCTGCTATCTCTTCAAATTTCTCTTTGAACTCTTCAAATCTGCCTTCGTTATCTAACTGGCGTTCAAATTCTGCAAGATACGGAATAGATCCGCAGTATCCCTGCATTTCGTTGAATACCTTCATGAATACTTCCACGATAGCTTCTTTCCCTGATCCAACCTTTGCAGATCCTTTGGAATCAATATTAAAGAGCATGACATCGGAAGAAATGGTTCCGGAATTGGTCATCTTGGCAATCAGCATCGGATCATCGATTTTCTTTCCATCTGTAAAGTACTCAATGGCTCTCTTTCCTTCTACCACACTGTTTTTTAACAGATAAGAAAGAATCTTTAAAAAGTGAGATTTACCACTTCCAAAGAAACCGGAGATCCAGACACCCATTTTGTCTGTATTGTTATTGATCCCCTTTTCATAGTTATCGAAAAAATCACGGAAATGTTTTAACAATTCTTTTGTTACTACATATTCGTCCAATTCCTGATATACGTTTTCTTCATCAGACTGACCTACTTTGATTACGCCCTTAATATCACGGTCAATCTGTTTCTCAAACATCTCTTTAATCTGCATTTTTCTTCTCCTTCGTGTTTACACAAGCCGGAATGCTCGGTAATAATTTCTGGAATCCATCGTTCCAAATAATTTCAGATCCTGTCCGCTGTATTCTCCAGGATAAAACATCACAACCGGAACACTGTCCAGTACCTGATGTAAATTGTTCAAAATATTATGGCTTGCAATGATCGGATGGCATTTTCCAACTCCTGTCAAAAAGATTACACTGTCTGTCAGATCTTCCTGTAAAATCTTTGAGATAATCAGGTTCAGTTCGTTCGTTTCATCCAATCCCAATGTCTCTACCAGACTGTCTGCCATATCAAAAAAGCCATTGTCTTTTTCCAGATCAAAGAAGGCTTCCAGATATCCTTCTTCCTCCAACACCTGAATCATCGTATGAAACAGGTCAAATTCTATGATTTTAAAATCTTTATTTCCATTGTTGATTCTGTCTTTTAAGTATGCGATATGATTTCGTACTTCCAGCTCTGCTCTCGGATCATAATCAAACACATAATATCCGACTTCATTTCCAAGTCCTTTATTTTCACGGAAAGACTTTTCAGAAATCTTATCCTCAATCCGGTTCAGTCTTTCTTCCAAACTTAATCTTGCCATCCTTAGACTCCCTTCACTGCCTTCAAGTATTCTCCCAAACCATTTGCAGTCAGTAATTCTTCTGTGCGATAGTCGATATGGATTGGCTTAATCGTTCTTGGCTTTACACTGCTTTCCAGCAGACCGGCTTCAAACATCATTCTTGCCATACTCCGCTTCAGTCTCTTTACGGTTCCCTCTGTCCAGCCTGCTGCAGCTTCGCTTTGGGTTGCTTTCTCCGAAAAGAATACATTGAAATCTCGATCTGTGATTTCCTTCTCGCCCAGACGAATTTTTTCGCGATAGACTTCATGAAGAAATTCAAAAAAGACTCTGCTGTCCATCAGAATTGCAATCAAATTCAGAATTTTGGCTGTCTCTACATCACAGCTTGTAAAAGTCTTCAACACTACTTCTGGTAATTCGGCGATTCTTCGATATGTTCCGTTCAGTACATCATAAGCGCGATATTCTGCCTTAACTTGATAGATATTTTCGTTCCAGGCAATTTTGCGAATTGCTGCTTTATCATAGCCTTTCAAAAGATATCCCGCTGTTTTTCTGGATTCCTGCAACCAAAATAATTCCGAAATGATTTTTGCACTGTATTCCATTACTGCCCACCGTCCTTGATTTTTTTCTCATAATGGATAATATCACCAAAATCGCAGTCTAATTCTGCACAGATTTTTTCCAGAACTTTTAAGGATACCAGCTCTCCGTTTGTCATTTTCGCCACCGTACTGCTGCTGATCTCTACTCGATTCATTAGATCCATTTTTTTCATATTTTTATCAATCAATAACTTCCATAATCCATTGTATGATACTGCCATATTTTCTACCTCTTTGTATATAAAAGTTTATTTTCTATAGGTTTTTTATATAAATTTTTTGTTTCCTTCTTTTATATTCAGTCCATTTTATTGTACCATACTATATATTTTTGTTCAATGAAATTTCCAATGGCAACTTTGACTTTTCGAATTTTAGGTTTAAGAAATCTAAATTTTAAGATGCTGCTTCTATATTTTTACAATGCCTGTTTTTCTTCCGGATTTTTGCTTTTCAATTCTGTTTCTACCCGTTCCAGCAATTCCTCCACTCTGTTCTTTTTTGCCATTCTTTTTACGGTATCTTGATCATGACTTTTAATATATCGAACAACTTCATAAAAATATTCAGATGGTAGTTTTTGCAGATGATATCCTTCTGTAAACTTTTTCTTTTGCCTTTTCAAATATTCACTGCGTGACGGCTTGTAATTTTCATGATACAGTTTCACTACTTTATCATCCTGTATTAATACAATCCATCTGGAAAACGCGGTTCGAATAAATACTGCCTCGTTGCTGATATTGTAGGATACTTGGAATCGTTTGCAGATGCTTGCAATATTTTTATCCGTCAACGGGAGCTGACTTAAATCTCGTTGTTTTTTCTTTTGCACTTTTTCTTTTCTGATTTTATCCATTTTTTCTTTCCTCTTTATATTCTCGAATCTCATCCGCCCAGTGATCATCTACAAACCCCATCATTTCATCATTTTCAACTGCTTTTGAGATTGCTCGTCCCACTGCCCGGAAATTCAGCTCTACGCCCCGAGAATCATTTTCATATGTCGCAGATCTGCTTCTGGCAATCCCAATTTTCTCAGCTTCTTTTCCTGCATCAATATTGGCTCCCAGAAACAAAAATTCCCATCCGTATTCTTTCTTTGTTTCAATCATCCGTCTGATCTGATTCTGTGTAAAATGTTCGCTGGAATTTTCCAGTCCATCTGTGGTAATTACGAATATAATTTTTTCTGCTCTGTAAGATTCCGGAAGATGTTTCTGCACATTTTCCATTTTTTCAATTGCAGTTCCAACTGCATCTAACAGAGCGGTACAGCCGCGCACAAAATATTCTTTTTCCGTAAGTGGTTCAATGATCTCAAGTGGGAACCGGTCATGAATGATATCTACTTCATCATCAAATAAAATCGTGGTTACATTCATTTTCTTTCCCTGTGCCTTTTGCTTTGTAATCATGCCATTAAAACCACCAATTGTATCACTTTCCAGGCCGCTCATTGAACCACTTCTGTCCAAAATAAAAACCAACTCTGTCAATTCTGTATTCATGTGATTTCCTCCTTATCGACCTGCGCTTCAGGTCATTCTGGTATTTGTTGTTAATCACATTTTATCTACAGAACCAACGAAGTTGGTCGCCTGGCAGGAGACATTGCCCCCAAATATTAAACTAAAATACTGGCTGTCCATATGCATCCAGTACATCATTAATTTCAAACATATCATAAATTTTATTCTGCAGGAAATATGCCACTATGATATCTGTTTTCGAACTTCTGGATAATGCAAAGCCAGCACTTGCCAGTAAATCTTTTGCTTCATCTAACGATAATTCCAGAGCTATTGTAAAAGCCAGTACAGTTTTCTTATTCGGAACATAGTTGATATCTTTTCGGATTTTTGAGAAATGTCGCCGATCAACATACGCTTTCGTATACGCTTCGGAATCTGTCATTCCACGTTCATCAATCATACGAAGTAATCTCTGCGAAAAGGTTTCTTCCATCTGATCCATTAGATGATCAATGTTTCGGTTTACAGACACGGTAGAAGACATCCCTTTTTTTATTTTTGTCTTCTGTATCGTTGAAACATCAAATTCTTCTGGAATTTCTTTTTCTATCTGAACGATATCCAGATTTTTTTCCTGTAAGCGTTTTTCCTCTGCTCGTTTTTCTCGATATTTCGTTATCTTTTCGAATACAGACAGCATTTCCTTATCCATTTTGATATCACTATATGCAGGTTTATAATACTTGTCTATGTATTTTCCTACTTCTTCAATCAGCTTCTGATCCGCCATGCTTATACCGCCTTTTATTCTGTTTTATTTGGTATTATAGTAACACATTTTTCATATTTTATGTCGCATATCAGGCGACTTTCTTTTAAAAGTTAATATATGAAAAGACCCCACAGCCACATTTCTGCAGCTGCAGGGTCTTTTTGTATTTATTTTGTAATTATTTCTCGTATAGAAACAAGATCCGAATTACATATGATCATGGCAGGTACGTGCAATTACGTCCATCTGCTGCTCTTTTGTCAGGTCGATGAATTTAACTGCATAGCCGGATACACGGATTGTGAAGTTTGCATACTCCGGTTTCTCCGGGTGCTCCATTGCGTCGATCAGTTTTTCGGTTCCGAATACGTTTACGTTCAGGTGATGTGCACCCTGCTCGAAGTATCCGTCCAGAACGTGTACCAGGTTCTCGGTACGCTCTTCGTCGTTATGGCCAAGTGCGCCCGGGTTGATGGTCTGGGTGTTGGAGATTCCGTCCAGAGCGTCCTCATACGGCAGTTTTGCTACAGAGTTCAGGGAAGCAAGAAGTCCGCTCTTCTCTGCGCCGTAAGACGGGTTAGCTCCTGGAGACAGAGGCTCACCGGCTTTTCTTCCGTCCGGCAGAGAACCAGTTGCTTTACCATATACAACGTTGGAAGTAATGGTAAGGATAGAGGTAGTCGGCTCGGAATCACGATAGGTATGGCAGTATTTCAGTTTGTCCATGAAGGTACGAAGCAGCCATACAGCGATCTCGTCTGCTCTGTCATCGTCGTTGCCGTATCTTGGGAAGTCGCCGGTTGTCTCGAAGTCAACAGCCATTCCTTCTTCGTCACGGATAACTTTAACTTTAGCGTATTTGATTGCGCTTAAGGAGTCTACTACGTGAGAGAATCCTGCGATACCGGTTGCGAAGGTACGTCTTACATCGGTGTCGATCAGAGCCATCTCTGCTGCCTCATAGTAGTATTTGTCATGCATGTAATGGATCATGTTCAGAGTTCCAACGTACAGATGAGCCAGCCAGTCCATCATAACGTCGTATTTCTTCATAACCTCATCATAATCCAGATACTCAGCAGTGATCGGCTGATATTCCGGAGCAACCTGCTGTTTTGTCTTCTCATCTTTACCGCCGTTGATAGCGTACAGAAGGCATTTTGCAAGGTTTGCACGAGCGCCGAAGAACTGGATCTCCTTACCGGTCTCGGTAGCAGATACACAGCAGCAGATGGAGTAATCATCGCCCCATACCGGACGCATTACAT
>OLNF01000034.1_pt1 | contig 81233 bp, 60 predicted proteins | sample 1673061 | NCBI WGS metagenome assembly OLNF01 (sample SAMEA3136751, study PRJEB25190) | human gut metagenome
ACAGGAGAACTCCAGAACTATGTCGGGAACAGTGCTTCAGGAAGGATGGTAATCCCTATAGAACCTAATACCGCCTACAGAATGGACATCACAACGGAGAACGGGCATAACTATTATGCGGTGTTCTTCACGGAAGTAGATTAGAGATATATGCTTAAGGTGTATCCCCTGCTATTCATCTTGTTACTTGTGGTATCTTGTTCTAATAGAAATGTACAAGTGGCAAAGATATTAACTGATTTTCAGAAGAATGAAATTGTTATCCCTGATAATCTTATAAGAATAGAGAAGGGAAAAGTTTTGGGTATGGAACCATTGCCTGATAGGGCTAAACTTATTGAATACATAGATTCGTCATCGTGTTCGGCTTGTCATATAGCTCATCTTGAAATTGTTGACAATTTGTTTATGATGGCGGGTTCGACTAAATTGTTTGATGTAGTAGTTGTCTTCTCTCCTCGTGCGGAAGATGCTTCAGAGGTGTTAAGGATGCTATTAGCTAAAAAATATAAATATCCAGTGTATTTTGATGGCTCCTGTGAATTCGCCCAAATTAATCGAACAATACCTTCTGATCAGAGATACCATACATTTCTTATTGACAAGAGAGGTACACCAATTTTTGTGGGGAATCCAAATCAGTCGGATGCATTATACAATATTTTTGTCAAATCTTTATCGTTATTATAGTTTATTCAAAATTATTGAGTTATGAAGAAATGTGTATTAATTATCGTGTCGATACTTACTATCGCGATGTCAGTATTGACGATGTTTGTGTCAGAAAAACGTTTGGCGGCTAAGAGTCTTTTTTTGGCAAATGTTAACGCTCTGGCGCGGGATGAAACTGGCGGAGGGGAAGTACCCGGAATACCTGTGCCTGGGCCTGAAGGTTGGACGCGTGGCACTTGCCAATCAAATGGTGGAAATTGGAATATGAGTACGATGGTCAAGGATGCTGAAACAGTAACTAGTACGTGTACGATAAAAGGAGAGGTCAACGTTTGTGGGGTTAAAGTTAGCGGAGAGTATGTGGTAGGTGGTAAATATGAAATGCAGATTACAATTTATAGTTGTGAGGCTTCCAATGAGAACTGCTGCATAAAAATGGGATCATATTATGGGGAGCACAAATTGTCTTAGGCACCACGTACTTTTTATTGTGGCATTCTGTGTGATGACTTCTTTAACGGGATGTCATAATAAGGCACAAAAAAAGAATGTGGCGGCTATCTTGGGGTATGATGATAACACGCAAATATATCCGTCGATAGTTCAAGGCTATGATATAATACCATTGGAGTTGACAGATGGCAGCACATTATCAGGAATAAAGAAAATTGTTAAAGCGGATACCTCATATATCGTTTTTGATAATTATAATGGATTGATTGTCAGATTTGACAAAAATGGAAAATATCTTAATCGGATAGGACTAAAGGGGCGTGCCTCATCGGAATATCTTCGTGTGGACACTTTTGCTATTGGTGAAGATGGCAATGTCTTGATACTTGATGGGTGTCAGGATAAAATACTTACCTACAAGCCTGATGGCCGGTTTGTATCTGAGGCATTGTTTCCAAAAAGTAGTTTAGGTTTCATTAATGATGCTGTTAGTTTAGGCGAAGGACGAATCCTTGTCAACAATTGCATCCATAATAACTTTAATGAAATTTACCGTATTTTGTCAATTAATGACAAAAAAGTGACATCATTGATTGGCTTTCCGATGACTTCGGAAAACGTTGCAGAACCAACAGGTAAATGTCCCATAGGTGGTTATGATCGGGTCATTATTCTGAAACCATTTGATGATACTATTTATACACTTGACGATAAAAATAAGGTCTTGCCTCTTTTATATGTTGAGCATAAGGGAATGCTTGTTGATGATAAATATTATAAAAATCACGTAGTGTTTTCTGTGGCTACAACATATTCTGAAATGTCTAAAAACGGCTATTTTTCTGGTTTTGTTTCAGTTTTTGAGTCTGAACATCATTTATTGTTGCGTACGTATAATGATGTTTACTTTTTGATTGATAAAGACACCAATATGGGATTGCCTTTAAGACAAGCAGCGTGTGATGAGTATGAAGGAGTACCTTTGGTAAATATTGTCGCTTCAGATTCTGAAAACATCATCGGTTTTTGGCGCCCGGGAGATTTTGTGGATAAATACAATCTGGAAAGTATGGTTGGCTCACCAAATGAAGCTGTCCAGAATTTTATCTCAGCCCTGAAGGCGTTGCCAGAAGACGGAAACCCTTGCCTTATTGTTTATCATCTGAAATAATTCATAATTAACTAGTTGTGCCTTGGCCAATAATTTGCAAAAGCTCTTGATTTGTATGATTCTTACTTTGGCCATTGCGGAATCTGCAATTGGGCTTTTGCAATGCTTTGGTTATTTACCTTCGGAGAATAATCTGTTTCCTATGACCGGGACTTTTAAAAATCCTGGTCCACTTGGAGGATTTGTAACCGTTGGGCTTTCTATCGCGATTCCTTGCCTGTCTTTGATTATGACCCGTGATCAGAAAGAGGCAGGTCGTTTATCTTGTTTGGTGAAAATAGCAAGCTTGCTGACTTTCTTCTTGGGGATGGTTGTTTTACCGGCTTCTATGAGCCGTGCTGCTTGGTTGGCATTGATTGTTGCGCTTTCTTTATTTGCATATAGAGAGAAGAAATTCAGATTGTTTTTCAAGAGGAGACGATACGTAATCTGTATCCTGATTGTCTTGCTCTTAACTTTTATGGCGGTAACTTTTGCTATAAAGAAAGATTCGGCCTTAGGACGTTTCCATATATGGAATATTGAATGTAAGGCTATTTCAAAGATGCCTTTGACAGGATATGGCTATAATACGGTTTTAGGTGTATATGGCGAAACGCAGGCTGAATATTTCTCTCAAAAGAGCCATTCTGATTGGGCCGAAAGAGTTGCAGGGGCACCGGTGTATGCATTTAATGAATATCTGAAAGTAGGCATTGAGTATGGTATTCCAGTAATGCTTCTATTCGTGTCTGTTCTGGTTTTTGCCGTGAAATCGCTTATTAAGCAGAATTCTCCTATGGCTTATGGGATGATCACACTATGCGTATTCGCATTTTTTTCATACCCTTTTAGTTTGTGGCAGTTTAACGTAGCGTTATTCTTTTTCTTGATATCTGCGATTCCGTCACGTGGGGTATTAAAGGTTTGTATTCCTATCGCTTTGTCATTATTTGTGGTATATGGTGTGATAGTGGTTATTCCATCAAGAATCAAGGAGAGGCATTCTGAGACTGAATGGCTAAAGTTAAATGCATCGTCAGTTGGAAGTGTAGCACTCAAAGAGTATGAGAGGTTGTTTGATGATTTGAAAGGTGACTCCCGATTTATTTATGATTATGGAACTGCGTTGAGGAAAAATTATCATTATGAAAAGAGTAATGAAATTTTAAGTTATGGTGCGAAATATTCTTCGGACCCGATGTTCCATAACGTTATGGGAGATAATTATAAAGATATGAACGAATATGATAAAGCGGAGAACGAGTATATCTTTGCTCATTATATGGTACCTTCTCGGCTATATCCGTTGGTCTTGTTAATGGAGCTGTATGTGTCTATACGGGAATATGATAAAGCATTTGGGGTTGGTGAGTCGGTTTTGCGAATGCCCGTTAATGTACGGAATATGCCTATGAGAAAGTTGAGATATAGGACTCAAATGTGCTTGGATTCATTAAAAATTAAACATATCAAGAACGTGGACAATGAAATTCAAAAGTAATCTCTCCGTAACGATTATATTGGTAATCTGTTCATTCGTGCAGTCCTGCTCTCGGTATTCTCCGAGGCTGGAGGCGGCATTGTCCCTTGCTGGGGAGAACCGTGTGGAGTTGGAGAAACTTTCGAGCGCAGCCGAAAAGGAACAGGTGTTGATGGGATTGAGAGCGAAATATGTCCAGGCGAACAAACGGCGGTACGCCCAATTGAATGTCTTGTGTCGACAGTATCTGGAATCTCCCAATGCTTCCAGAAACGGAAAGGATAAGATTTATGCTGAAGTCAAAAAGATCCTTGCGATATTGGATGAGCCGAACCAAAAGGAGCTTGAGTCTATGCTTGATGACAATCTCGATGGCATAATGTCAAAGCTAAGGGCGGCGATACCGGATACCACTGAGAAGGATTTTCGTTTTATCTCATTCTTGGTTCTTGGTTTCGACACCAAGACCATATCCAGAATGATGGACTACAATGTGAACACGGTTTACACAAAGCGTTACATCATTAAAGAAAAAATTTCAAAGCTGGACGGCGAAAACAAGGCTCTTTTCTCAGAATTTATATCGTGATTGATATAATTGCCTGATTGTTCGTGTCTTATTAATTTTGATGTGTTGTCTGCTTTTAATTAAGATATTGATATTTAGAAACTTAATCTGTATAAAATGAGAAAGTTAATTTCAATTTATTTGTAACAGATTAAAAATTAGTGCGTTATATTTTGAGAGAGTGAAACTATTTTTCATTGTATAACCGATCTTTCTCCCGAACTTTGCAGTCGGAAATAAAACATTTTTTATGAGAAAGGTTATACTAATATTATTGTCATTGTTGACAGCTAATATTGCGGTGTATTCGCAAAACGAAGACATCATACCTATTGTAGTTATAGAAGAAACGAAGCCGAACACAAAGGGAAACCTCGCCCCGGCGAAAGTTCAAGTTGAATGCTTCTATTATTCTTACACGAACAGTCTTGAATTGTCGTTCCTGTCAAATCTCGGAACGGTGGATGTTGTGCTTGAGAATCAGACTACAGGAGAACTCCAGAACTATGTCGGGAACAGTGCTTCAGGAAGGATGGTAATCCTTGTCGAGCCGGATACCGCCTACAGAATGGACATCACAACGGAGAACGGGCATATCTACTATGCCGTGTTCTTCACAGGCTGTGAGGAGTATGAGTGGTAAAACTAATACCTTCTTAATATTTTATTAACTAACTAATCATCAAAACAATGAAAAAGTTGATTTTGTCATTGGCCGCTGCCGCGATAATGGCAGCTGGCTTCGGAGCCTACAAGGCGTACAAATCCTATCAGCCAAAGGACAATCTTCTGGCTATGAATATTGAAGCACTTGCACAAGATGAAAACGGTGAACGTAAGAGAGGAGATGAGTATCATCGTGGATTATCGGGTACCAATTGGAAACTCTATGAGGTCTTATGTGTAGGCAGTGCTACTCAGGTGAACGAGAATAGCTATAAATATGAATGGAAATTTGATGCTGTTTCTGGATCGTACAATGTTGTGGTGAAAGCATCCTATTCTGGTGGAGGATCATCAGAGGAGAAGACTGAGACATATTACGAAACCACGTATTGGTATAGAGATGCATGTGGTAAAGGTTCTGGATTATGTCATGATGAAGCACCGAAAGGGCATCCTTGTGCGGAAAATAAATGATGACAAATGCGAGGACTTGATAAGGGAATAATCTGTGTTGTTGCCTTGACTCTATTGGTTGTCGTGATGCCGGTTGGGTGTTCCGATGAACAAAAGAAGAATGCGGCAACAATAAAAAGAGGTTTGGCTGAACCTATTCGTATTGAGATTTCGGATGCGAACACCCATAAGAATATCAATCTGGAAACGATATTTGACTCGGTGACTTTCGTCCCTCTTTCCAATGCTCCAAAGGCTGCGGTTTCTGGAATTAATCAGGCGATAGTGATTGATTCGACCATCTTGATTCTGGATCGGTATGGTTCCAAGTCAGTTAAGGCTTTTTCCTTGGCAGGAGAGTTCCTGGCAGACATCGGACATCGTGGTCGAGGTCCTGGTGAATATATTGAGCCTACAATGATGGAAGTGAATCCTTGTAAGGAAGTTGTGATTTGGGATCAGTTCAGACAACAACTACTTCACTATGATTTGGGCGGGAAATATATAAAGTCAAGGGAATACCCGTTCTTTAGTGTGAAGTTTCATGAGTTTGATGATAACAATCTGATGTTCGTCAGTCTTAATTCTGACAATAAATCGTTCGTGAAGGATTATTCCCTTTTTGTGAGTGACAGTCTTGGCGTGGTGTCCAAGTATGGCCTTTACAGGAAAAAGAACACATATGAGACAATCTTGTATGACCATGATTTTTTTGAGAAGAATGGAGATGTGTTTTATCATCCGGTTTATTGTGATACGGTTTTTCGAATTAATGGTAATTTCGTTGCTGAACCGTATTGTTGGTTGGATTTTGGAAAGAAAACAGTTCCAGAAAGGCTTCGAGACATTCGGAATCGTAAGGAGATTCGGTCGGAGCAGTCCGGTGACCGATACTTTTTTATGATTGGTGATTTTTATATGTCGGACAATCATCTGTTCTTTGAATTTCTAAGGAGTCATCATAACTACCGCGTACTGTACACAAAGTCTAAGGATAAAGCCATCGTCTTTAATGCAACTTCAGGTTTTTTTCCAGTCCCGTTCAATAATTTTGTTGGCTCTACTGACAATGCTTTTATCGGCTATTTCTTCCCCGTAGAGTCCATTAGGCGGATGCAAGGCCTTGACCTGAACAATCGTGACGTTCTGGAAAAACAGTTCGGAAAGCGGATGACTGATTTAATGTGTTCGATGAAAAATGATGACAATCCGATACTCACCTTTTTCTATCCGAAAAGTGAATGGTAAGATTATATTTTTGCTCTTTCTGATCCTTCTCTTATCACCATCGTGCCGTCAGCAAAGACTGACAACGATGATGAACGACTTCAGTATGACGGAGATCAAATTCCCTGAAATGCGGCAGATGGTGATGGGAGAGGATTCTGTATCCATTGACCTTGACACAGTTCCCGTCCTTTTGGTTGTGTATAGGGATCCAGACTCGTGTGTTCCGTGTCAGCTTGACCACATGTATGACTACCGTAATATCATTGATTTTGGAAAGGAAGTCGGAGGAGAGTTTTCTCCTGTATTTATCTTTTCTCCGAAAAAGAAAAACGTTGATACGGTTTACATCACACTTTGCCGGACACGCTTTCGGCATCCGATATTCTTAGATGAGAAAGGACTATTCTATGCGGAGAATAAAAATATTCCTCAAGAGCCGTTGCTACATGTGTTCTTATTGGACAAGAATCGAAAGGTGGTCCTTTCTGGAGATCCGAGCCATAAACCACAATTGTGGGACTTGTACAAGAGGATCATTGTGACGATGTTAGATAATGGTGGAACAATGCCTTAGTAGAGCTATTGTAGGATGATCTATTCTCTGAAATATTGGAAGATGATGGTAGGGACGTTTGTCCTTCTGGCATTTCTCTGGGTTACTATATTAACCGTTGATGACTACTTTGGCAGGCCGGATCGGACATTCTTGGTGCTTTTGTTTTCCGTTGGACCGCTGATTGTCATTGGTTTGGCGGACCGAAAGACCACTCTCAAAATTTCAACAATAGATATTCTTGCATTTGCTTGGTTCTCCTATTCCATCTTGAATGCACTTTTCTTATCGGAAAACCATTCGAAGGATGCATTGATTCCATTAACCACGACCTTTGTCTTGTATGCTATCCTTCGTTTGGTTTTACCGCAAGAAAGGTCATTGGACAAAATTCTTGTGGCTTGGATAGTTGTGTTCGGGCTTTATGAGTGCGTTGTCGGTTTATTGCAGTTGTATGGCTTTGAACGCTCCAACCACGCTGTGTTCCGGATCACTGGAACATTCTTTAACCCGGGTCCGTATTCAATATATGTCGCTACAATGCTTGCGATTTGTCTGGCGTACTGCCATAAAAGGTATAGAATATATTCGTTGAGAAATCACATAGGCGAGAAGTGCTGCGTACGTCTTGCCGGAAGTATGTTGGTTTTGCTTTGTACCGCAGGGGGTATTGTTGGCTTGATCACCATTCCCGCGACATTGAGCCGAACAGCATTTGTCGCGTTGGCTGTCGTGCTGTTAATCTTGTTTGGCCGACGTAATCCGAGATTGTTATTGGCGGTAATGGTTTTGGCGCTTGCGTTTGGGGCCGGGCTCTATTTCCTGAAGAAGGATTCGGCTGACGGACGTTTGCTGATGTGGATTGTTTCATTGAGGGCGATATGCGGCCACCCTGTGTTCGGAAGCGGCATAGGTGGCTTTCATAAAGCGTTTTCGGACAGTCAGAAGGAATATTTTATGGCCAATCCAGATTCGTCTTTTGCATCTGTTGCCGGAGCCCCGGAATATGCGTTCAATGATTTTCTCGAAGTCGGCGTGGAGCAGGGGCTTGTCGGGCTGCTTTTGTTCTCTTTGATCATCATTGTCTCAATATGTAAACTGCTCCGTGGAAAGAACGAGATCGGCTATGGATTGCTTGCATTGTCGGTGTGTGCTATGTTTTCCTACCCTTTCAGCCTTTTGCCTTTCAGGGTATTAGGCTGCTTGTTCGTGGCGCGTGCAGCCGCTTGGGACAAACGACCATTGATTATTATAGCGGGATGGCATAAGGCAGTTGTTTCAATAATGTCTTGTATGATATGCGTTTCTTTACTTATTCCGATAAACATCAGAATAAGGGATAAGGTCAATGCGGTAAAGGACTTTGCAATAGACAAGATCCTAAGAATCAAGACGGTCAATGACTTGCATCTGGAGCGGGCTAAGATCTTGTGCGATCATCCGAAGTATTTGTTCTGGCTTGGCAAAAGACTTAAGAATTCCGGCCGTTATGAGGAAAGTCTGGATGCGTTCAGACGTGGAACAGAGGTGAGCTGTGACAATATGTTTTATGTTATGATGGGGAATGTCTGTGCTTCTTTGAACAGATTCGACGAGGCTGAAGACCATTATAAGGTGGCTCATTATATGCAACCTTGCAAGTTGTACCCATTGTATCAGCTATTACTGCTGTATGAAAGTGAAGGACGGTTGGAAGATGCCAACCGATTGGCACGAGCGATATTGGATTCCAATCCTAAGGTAAGGTCTTCGGCGACCGATGAAATGAAAACCTACGCCTCTGAATTTTTGAGTGGGGGCGTAAAATGATGTTACAATGAAGAAAATATTATTATTCATATTATTGGCTTTTTGTGAGCTGTCCTGCTCTCGGTATTCTCCGAGGCTGGAGGCGGCGTTGTCTCTTGCGGGTGAGAACCGCGTGGAGTTGGAGAAGGTGTTGGAACATTACCAGAGGGACCGGAAGAAGTACAAGGCTGCTTGCTTCCTTATTGAGAATATGGTTGGGCGTTACACGTTGACCAACCAGAAACTGGACAGCCTTGACGCAGAGTTCTTTGATGCTGTCGGCAATCTTGACATCAGGTTCGAGGACACTGAGGTAAATGTCTATCTTGTGCAGATCAAGGTTAATGAGATATGGAATAGGGTGTTGGCAAAGTACGGCGATCCTACAAAGTACCATTATGGAAGATCGGATGATTTGCGGTCTGTCACAGCGGATTATCTGATTGACAACATAGATGAGGCTTTCGCCACCTTGGACTATCCTTGGACATCCCATCTGTCATTCGAGGACTTCTGTGAGTATGTCCTGCCGTATCGTTATGGAAGCGAGCCGCTTACGGAAGACTGGAGACATTATTTCCGCGAGCGTTATAAGTGGATCGCCGATTCTTTGGCGGGTAACACCGATCCAGTGGCGGTCTGTCGGCTGATCAATCAGGACATCTCTACTTGGTTCCTTCCGGCTGGGGGAGGACACATATTCAAGAATCATCCTCGGTCTTTGTCGGTGGATCAGCTTCGCAAGTGCCGTCTCAGTTCTTGTGTTGAGCAGGCGGCCGTAGCTTTGTTCGCTATGAGGTCGATGGGACTGGCGGTTGCTCACTGCACAATCCCGCATTGGGGTAACCGCAGCGCTGGTCACGACTTCAATGCTATTTTGACAAAGGATAATGAGTGGGCGGACTTCTCCGCAGCCAAGTTCAATCCCGGCGAGAATGAGATCGCGAACAAACCTCCGAAGGTATTTGTGAAGAAATTCTCAAGAAAGATGATGCCGGAGGATGAATTGGAAATTGTGAGGCGTTTTGATTTCCCTTATGCCGGTTATCAGGATGTCACCTCGCATCTTGTCAAGACTTCTGATGTCACGGTCAGGATTCCGGATTCTTTAAAGAAGGATGTATCTGTGGTTTACCTGTGTGTGTTCAACAACAAGAGATGGGTCCCGGTCACATATTCATATTCCCGGAACGGCAAGGCTAAATTTGCCGAGATGGGACGAAGGATAGTCTATCTGCCTCAATATTACAAGGATGGTCGATTCTTCCCGGTGAGTGACCCGATATTCCTTGAGAAGGATGGGAGGCAACATCCAGCGGTCGCCGACAGTGTTCATCCGGTTTCAAGAATGGTGCTGACCAGGAAATATGGCCGCTTCAAGTACCAGCTTGGCTATGCGGGAGAGATGGTCGGAGCCAGATTCCAAGGTGCGGATAATCCTGATTTTGAGAATGCTGTCACATTGTTCACGATTGACTCTCTGCCGGATTCCAAAATGGACACTTTTGCGGTTGCTCCAGTCAAGTGCCGCTATGTGAGATATTTATATCCTGACATTTTTGCGAGAGGCAATGCCGGCAATGTCGCGGAGATCGCTTTCGTAGGAGAGGACGGGAAACCGCTCCAAGGAAAGTACATTGGAATCAAAGAGGCTAATGCAAGCAACATCCGCACTGTTTTTGACGGAAACACAAGGAATTATCTGAGGGTGTACCAGTCAGCGGATTCCACGGCGGTGTTCCCTGGCAATGTGATAGTTGTCGATTCTCCCAAGCCGATATGGGTAGGACTGGATCTGGGTGGGGAGCGTACTGTGACAGGAGTCGCATATTGTCCAAGGAATGACTCGAACAATATTTATCCTCATTGCACCTACGAACTGTTCTGTTGGGATGGCGGTTGGAAATCTTTGGGCCAACTGACCGGCCAAAAGGATTCCCTTGTCTATGAGAACGTCCCTTCAGGATGTCTTTATATCTTGCGTAATCGTACTGAAGGTAAGGAGGAAAGGCTGTTCACTTACGAGAATGGCAAACAGGTTTGGTGGTGATTTGTGGATGATGATGAGACATATCATATTCAAAATCTTTCTCGTGGCGGTTGGTGTGATTGCCGCTTTTGCTGTTGCGTTGATTTTCTTTTTTGACAGCTTCACGGTTAAAGGCGATTCTATGGAACCTACATTCCATAACGGGCAGCGTATCTATGTGAACAAACTGCTGATGGGAGCCAGAATCTACAGAAACTATGACTTCTCAAGTACCAAATTGTCTTCTTTCAGGATGCCGGGACTTAGGAAATTGTCCGTAGGCGATATCGTGATATTCAATTATCCGTTCGTCTGCAGTAAAGACACGATTGGTTTTAAGATCAATTATGTCTATGCCAAGCGGTGTCTAGGGGCGCCTGGAGACTCGGTCCGGATAAAGGACGGCTTTTACCGTGACGAGGAGGGGCGGATTGTCGGTGAGAGTGAGTACCAGTACAGGCTTCATAATATCCCGGACAGTTCACTTATGAAGGTTAAAGGGTGTTATTATGCGATGAATGGATGGAACGTAAAGTGTTTCGGCCCCATTTACGTTCCTGGGAAAGGAGATAAGGTCACAATTGGAGAAACTGATTTTCTTTGGTACAGGAAGTTGATCAAATATGAAACCGGATTTATGCCGGCAATTGACAGTCAAGGACAGGTCTCTCTTGATGGCAAAATTCTGAAAGAATACACCTTCAAAGGCAACTGGTATTTCCTCGGCGGCGACAACGTCTTGAATTCGCGCGACAGCCGTTATTTCGGCCTTGTGCCGGAAGAGTACATTGTCGGGATCGTGATCCAATGAACGAAATATGCGATCATAAAGGCAGATAACGGAAAATATTCAGTAAATTAGCAAGCACTAAAAAATGTTAGGCTACAATGAACCTTAACCATAGAATAACCACGGCTGCGGTCGGCATATTCATTCTCCTTCTTGGGACGGTGCCTCTTTGGGCGCAGCGGCGGATGTCGCTTTCGGAGGCGATCGGAACGGCGCGGAGCCAGTCGGTGGCGGCGCTGGAGGCGAAGCACGCCTTTGTTTCGACCTATTGGGCGTACCGCTCCTATCAGGCGAGCCGTCTGCCTTCGCTTGTGTTGTACGGCAACCTGATGAACTTCGACCGGTCGCTCACCTTGCTGCAAAGCTATGAGGACGGTACGTTCCGCTACGCCAGCACCTACAACCTTCAGAACAGCCTCGGACTCCAGATCGCCCAGAATGTCACCTTCACCGGCGGAAGACTCTACGTCTATTCCGACCTTTCCCGCATCGACCAGTTCGGACTCAACAAGAAACTGACCTGGTACTCCCAGCCTGTCACGGTCCGCTACGTCCAGCCGCTTTTCTCCTACAACCAGTTCAAATGGGACAAACTCATTGAGCCTAAGGAATATGAACGTGGCCGCCGCCGCTACGTCGAGTCGATGGAACAGGTCACGATAAATGCCGTGTCGGCATATTTCTCGCTCGTCCAGGCCCTGAAGAACCAGGAGGTTGTGAAGGCGAACTACGAGAACACCGGGAAGATGCGCTCCGTGGCGGCGGAAAGGATGAGACTTGGAAGCGTCACGAGGGCTGAATATCTCCAATTGGAACTCCGCGCGCTGAACGACAGCATCGCGATCGGCGAGAGCGTCGTCAACGTGCGTCAGGCGCAGATGTACCTTAACTCGATTCTGGGCTATGATGAGTCCGTGGAGGTGGAACCGGTGGTGGACGATGTCCTGCCGGACATTCTGATGGATTACGATCTGGTGATGGAGAAGGCGATGAGGAACTCGACGTTCAGCCTTGACAATCAGATAAGTGAGTTGAACGCCGCCTCGAATGTGGCGAAGGCCAAGGCGGACAGGGGCATCTCGATGAGCCTTAACGCCCGCTTCGGCCTGTCCCAGACCGGCAATGGCCTGCCGGATGTCTATAAGGATCTTCTGAACCAGGAGGTTGTGGGTTTGACTTTCAGCGTGCCGATCTTCGACTGGGGGCTTGGCAAGGGAAAGGTGCAGAAGGCCAAGGCCGCCGAGGAGGTCGTCAAGGCGCAGATCCTCCAGAGCGAGAACGACTACCGCAGGAAGATATTCACCGCCGTCGGCCAGTTCAACAACCAGCGTCAGCAGTGCATGGCTTCCCGCAAGGCGATGGAGATAGCCTCCGAAAGGTACGAGCTGATGATGGACAAGTTCAGGCGCGGCTCGGCCACGGTGACCGACCTCACCAACGCCCAGAACGACAACGAGTCCGCGATGGCCAAATACATCACCGACTACTCCAACTTCTGGACCTACTACTACACCCTCCGGAAGTACGCCCTCTACGATTTCATCACGGGAAAAGACATCGACGTCAACGTCAAGGAAATGGTTGAATGATTCAGAATCAATGAATATGAGAAAGAATATACTTGCGTCCCTTTTTGCCTTCGGCCTCGTCATGATGGCCGTTGCCTGCGGAGGAAACAAAAAGACGGAGGAGACGAAGGACGGGAAACTGACCTACACCCCTCAGATAAACGAAGTCACTGTCGTGAAATTGGAAAGGAAGGATTTCGCCCGTCAACTCTTGTCCAACGGAAAACTTGTCGCCAGTCGTAAAAGCGCGCTGCAGTTCAGGACAACCGGAAAAATCGCAGCGATAAACGTCCGGAATGGTGAATATGTCTCCTCAGGTGCCGTCATCGCCACCGTTGACCGTCCCGACTTGAAACTGTCGCAGGAATCCTCCCGGCTTTCGCTCCAGAAGGCCGAGCTGGATTTGTATGACTATCTTGTGGGACAGGGTTATTCGGCTGGTGACACCACCTCGGTTTCCGCCGACCTGCTGGCCATGGCGAAGATGAAATCCGGCTATTCCGCCGCCAAGAACGATTTCGCGCGCTCGTCCTACGAGATCGCCGGAACGGTTCTCCATGCCCCGTTCTCCGGGCGTGTCGCTGACATCAAGCAGAAGCCGTTCGACCAGAGTCCGTCCGGTACTTTCTGCACGATTGTGGACGACAGTGTGCTGGAGGTGGATTTCTCGGTGATGGAGTCGGAATATTCATTCCTCTCCGTCGGTCTGCCGGTGAGGATCCGTCCGTTCGCTGACGAGACCAAGGAATATTCAGGGAAAGTCACCGCCATCAATCCTCTCGTGGATGAGAAGGGGCAGATCTCCGTCACGGCGCAGGTCCGGAACGACGGCTCGCTGATCGATGGAATGAACGTCCGTGTGATCGTGGAGAGGATGATTCCGGGACAGCTTGTCGTGCCTCGCAGCGCGGTGGTGATCAGGGACAATCTGGACGTGCTGTTCACCTGCACGGATGACGGCAAGGCACATTGGACTTATGTCACGATACTTTATTCCAATGGTGAGTCCTACGTGGTCGAGGCCAACAAGGACAGGAACGCCGAACTGAACGAAGGCGACCAGGTGATTGTCTCCGGCAATCTCAATCTGGCGGACAACTCTGATGTGCTGGTAAAAAGGTAGGCAATGCTGAAACATCTGATAGACAGACCGATAACCGTGACGATGATAACCCTTGTCATCGTTGTTCTGGGCATTGTCAGCATACGTCTGCTGCCAGTGTCGTTGGTTCCGGATGTGGACATCCCGTACATAACCGTGCAGGCCACCTCCTCGGAACTTTCGGCCAGAGAGATGGACGAGAGTGTGCTGAAGCCTCTGCGCCAGCAGCTTATCCAGATCAACGGGCTTGAGGACATCGTCAGTGAGGCGAAGGACGGCAGCGGGACGATCCGGCTTACGTTCAACCACGGTTCGGACATCGATTATCTTTTCATTGAGGTCAACGAGAAGATTGACCGGTCCATGTCCAGCCTTGGCGACATCGCCCGGCCTAAGGTCTTGAAGGCCAGCGCCACGGACATTCCGGCGTTTTTTGTGAATATTACTTCTTCGGTCGCTGAGCCTGTCGAACCACAAGCTCAGGGACCGCCTCAGAATCGGTCGCTGGGCCCGTCGAAGCGCACCGAGCCTGAGGCCCAATCGGACTTGTTCCCCGTAACCGAGTCCTTCTCCCAGATGAGCCGCTTCGCACGTGACGTGATCAGCAAACGCATCGAACAACTCTCCGAAGTCGCCATGGTCGATGTCAGCGGCCTTGTCAGTGACGAGATTCTCATAATTCCGGATGAGTCCAAGCTACTCCAGGCAGGGATGACAATGAATGAGTTCGAGAGTTGTGTCAAGAGTTCCAACATCCGCCTTGGCAGTCTCACAATCCGTGACGGAGAGTACCGCTACAATGTCAAATTCGATTCCCGGGCTTCCTCCAGTGAAGACATCGCCAACCTCTGGTTCAAGAAGGAAGGCCGCCTTCTTCAGATAAAGGACGTCGCCAAGGTCGTCGTCCACCCGGCAAAACGAACCGGCCTCGTCCGCTCGAACGGAGAGGATGCCGTGTGTCTTGCCGTCATCAAGCAGAGCGAGGCGAAGATGTCGGACCTGAAGTCGGCCATGAACGGTCTGATGGACAGTTTCCGGAACGACTACCCTCAGTTGAGCTTCGAGATCACGAGAGACCAGACCCAGCTTCTTGAATATACCATCAACAACCTGCTACAGAACATCGTGGTCGCCCTCCTTCTGGCGAGCGTCATCATATTCCTCTTCATGAGGGACTTCCGCTCTCCGGTGCTGGTGATCCTGACGATGCCGGTGGCGCTGATATTCTCGATGCTCTGCTTCTATGCCATCGGATTGACCCTGAATATTATATCCCTCTCCGGTCTGCTTCTCGGAGTCGGAATGATGACTGACAACACGGTCATCCTTGTCGATAATATAACCGGCCGATGGCAACGTGAAGGGAACCTGCGCTCCGCTGTCCTTGAGGGCACGAAAGAGGTGAGGGGAGCGATGCTCAGCTCCGTGCTGACAACCTGCGCGGTGTTCATTCCGTTGATATTCATGAGCGGCATCGCCGGGGCGATGTTCTACGATCAGGCTATGTCGGTGGCCATCGTGCTGCTGACCTCCTACATCGTGACCATCCTTGTGATTCCGGTCTATTATTACTGGTGGTTCAAGGGTTCGGATGGTTTCCGTCCGAGTCCGCTTTTGGAGAAGATCAATTTTGACGAACCGATCCGCCGCTGGGACGACAAACTTATGGAATGGTTCATCCGGCACAGACCGGTCGCCTGGGGCCTTCTTGCCGTCTCGACCGTCGGGCTGGTGTTCTGTTTCCTGGAGATGCCGAAATCCCGTCTGCCGGAGATGACCCAGACGGACGCGATAATGAAGATTGACTGGAACGAACACATTTCCATTGAACGTAACACGGAGCGGATCAGGGATTTAGAGAAAAAACTGACCGGAAGCGTGGAGCAGATGACGGCTCTTGTCGGTTCTCAGCAATTCATTCTGAGTCATAGTGGTGACCAAGGAATTTCCGAAGCGTCCATCTACGTCAATTGCAAAGATGCCGGCACATTGAAAAAGGTGCTGGGCGAATTGAAGGATGAGATGGAGAATGAATATCCGGAAGCGGTATATTCATTCGAAGCTTCAGGGAATATCTTCGACATGGTTTTCGCCCGGAACGAGGCTCCGCTCGTGGCGCGCCTTCGCCCAGTGAGGAACAGGGAGGTTGAGGTCGAACCGTTGAGGAATATGCTCTCCGAGGTCAGGGAAACGTTGCCTGGAGTGACCGTGGCGGATCCTCCGGTAAAGACTGACGCTCTGTTTGTCGCTGATCCTGACTTGCTTGCGCTTTATGATGTCGGTTATTCGGAACTTGTGTCGATTCTGAGGAACTCGCTCAATGAGAACCGTCTGTTCAACATTGTCCAGGGAACCAGCACTGTTCCGGTCGTGACAGGCTCCAACGCCGCCGGACTTTCGGAGATCCTGCATGGCACTTTCATCGAAAAGAAAGGCCTTGACGGGGAGACATCCCGGATTCCGGTTTCAAATCTTATGCGGCAAACCTTTGCCGAGGATTTGAAAACTTTGGTCGCAGGCCCGGAGGACAATTACTACCCTTTGGCTCTCTATGTTCCGTCGAAGGACGTGAAACATGTGATGGCCGCGGTGAGTGACGTCGTGCGAAAGAATGGTGACTTCGAGGTCGGCTATTCCGGTTCCTGGTTCTCCAACAGCAAGATGATCGATGAGATGATCATCATAATGCTGGTCGCCATAATCCTGCTCTATCTGATTCTGGCCTCCCAGTTCGAGTCTCTGGTCCAGCCGCTGATCATCCTTTCGGAGATTGTCGTGGATGTCTCTGTCGCCTTGCTGGTTCTATGGATTTTCGGGGTCAGCATCAACCTGATGTCGATGATCGGCCTTATTGTCATCACCGGTATTGTCATCAATGACTCCATCCTGAAGATAGACACGATCAACCAGATGCGCAAGGCCGGCGAAAGTCTTGAGCGTGCTGTCATTGATGCGTCCTCGCTTAGGGTGAAGGCTATCATAATGACTTCATTGACAACCATTTTGGCCGTCTGTCCATTCCTGTCAAGGGGTAGCATGGGCGCGGACCTCCAGTACCCGATGTCTCTGGTGATCATCGCGGGAATGCTTGTCGGAACCCTTGTCAGCCTGTTCGTCGTGCCGGCGTTGTATTATTCGATCTACAATGGAAGAAAGAAAAAATAGACTTTCTCCATTCTCGGTCGTTCTGATTATGGTGGCGCTGTCCCTTGTCGGGCTGGCGGCGTTGCCGCGTCTGAACATCCAGTACACACCGATGACGGAAGGCCGTACGGTCTATGTATCTTTTTATTATCCCAACGCCTCTGCGGAAATCATTGAAAGCGAGGCGACATCCAAGATTGAAGGAGTCTTGGCGGGGATACGCGATGTCACAGACATTTCCTCTGTTTCACGTAAAGGTTCAGGCTCCGTTTCTGTCAAGTTCCGCAAAGGCTCGGACATGGACGCGGCGCGCTTCGAGGTCGCCTCGGCGATCAGGAACGTTTACCCAAGCCTTCCTGATGAGGTCTCCTATCCGGGAGTATCCTTGTCTGGCGGCGGACGGGTCTCGCGGATATCCTATCTCGTCAAGGGCGGGATCCCTTCCCGGGAGATTTCCAAATATGTCAAGGAACACGTCCTCAGCCATTTGGCCGCCATCCCGGGAGTGGATAAGGTCAATGTGGACGGCGGTGTTCCTTTCCAGTGGGTGATCACGTTCGACGCCGACAAGATCCAGTCCGTAGGAGTCACCGCCGATGAGATCGCATCGGCCTTCAATTCATATTACCGTGAGGAAATCCTCGGAATGACGGAAACCTCTGAAGGATTGATGACGGTGCGTCTTAAAGAAGCTTCGGACAAGGATTTCGGATCGATTCCCGTAGGTAATTTCAAAGGCCGTGTGATTCACATCGGGGACGTTGCCCAGTGGCGCTATGAGGAAGCGGTGCCGTCAAGTTACTATCGTGTCAACGGTTTGAACACCATTACTTTGACGGTGGAGATAGCTTCTTCGGCCAACCTGTTGACTGTCGCTTCCGCCGTCAAGGAAAGGATGGCGGAGCTTCAGAAAGGCTTCCCTTCGGAAATCACCGCCGGCATCGCCTACGATTCCTCTGAATATGTCAGCGAGGAACTCAGCAAAATCTATGTCCGTACCGCCCTCTGCATCTTGATTCTGTTGATGTTCGTGTTCTTGATCAACAGGTCGTGGCGGTATATGCTGATCATTGTCTTCACTTTGACGGTCAATGTGTTGACCGCCTTGATGATCTACAGTTTGGCAGGTCTTCAGATCCACATCTACACCCTTGCCGGAATCACGGTCTCTCTCGGAATAATCATCGACACCTCGATCGTGATGATCGACCACTACGCCCATTTCAAAGACCGGAAGGCTTTCCCGTCCATCCTTTCGGCCGCGGCCACGACTGTCGGCGCATTGATGATGGTCCTTCTGCTTCCGGAAAAGGAAAAAGCCAACCTCGTGGACTTCATCTGGGTGATTGTCATTAACTTGGGACTGTCGCTGATCATTTCCTACCTGTTCATCCCGTCGCTGATGGAATATATTCCTGTAAGAATGTCGGGTGGCAAGTCTGGGCGTTCCCCAAGGAAGCTCCGCCGGATCCTGCGTTGGAACAGGTTCTACGCTTCCTACATCGGCTGGGGGGTGAGGCATCGTTGGGTGTATGTCCTTTTGTTCATCGTGGCGTTTGGAATCCCGCTCTGTCTGCTCCCTACCCGTCTGTCTGATTATGACAAGGACAAGGCGGACAGGTTCGACAGATTTCTGGACAAGATTGTCACCTGGAAACCTTACGACAGGAACCGTCAGTTGATAGACAAGATAGCCAGTTCCTCCTTCGGTCTGTTTTACAAATCCTTGAACCGCTCCAATTTCTACCGGGAGCCTGAAAAGAAACGTCTGATCATCAATGCCGGCATGCTTGAAGGCTGTACCGTGAACCAGTTGAATGATGTCGTGAGGGCGATGGAGAATTATCTGTCGAAGTTCGATGAGGTCTCCGTATTCACCACGTCGATATATTCCTACGACAACGCCGAGATTTCGGTGGAGTTCAAGCCTGAGTATGAGAACTCAGGTTTCCCTTCCGTGCTGAAGTCCGAGGTCACGAGGATGGCGATCAATTTCGGCGGGGCGAACTGGAGGGTCTCCGGAATAGACGACAATAATTTCAACAACAACATCGTCTCGTCCTCCAAGAGCAACCGCATCTCGCTGAAGGGCTACAACTATCAGGAACTCAGCCGATATGCCGAGAAGCTGATGGCCTATCTCTCCACAAACCGCCGTGTCCAGGGCGCGGAGATCTGGTCGGGAGGTTGGAACGGCCGCCCTTCGATTGAGTTTGTGCTGGATTATGATTTTGGGCGGATGACGCTCGCCGACATCAATCCTTATGCCTACTACAATGCATTGGGTTCCTTACTGTACGAACGGAAGATCGGAACTTCTGAATATGATGGTGGAGCCGTCGATGTTGTCCTCCGTTCCTCGGATCTGGACAGATACGATCTCTGGCACGTTCTTAACTCTCCGATAGATGTCGGTCAGAAGAAAATGACGCTTTCGAGTGTCGGGGGCATAGACAAGCAGCGGACAGGTCTGACAATCAGAAAGAGCAACCAGTCCTACGAGCTTGTTGTATGCTACGACTTCATCGGTAGTTGGGAACTCAGCCGTTCCCTGTCACAGAAGGCGGTCAAGTACATGAACGATGAGGCCCTTCCGATCGGTTTCAAGGCCGAGGTTCCGGGCTGGGGCTGGTTCGACACCGCCAAGCAGCAGTACGCCTGGCTGCTGTTTTTGATTCTTGCGGTGATGTACGTGATGCTTGCGATGACATTCGAGTCGTTCCGTTACCCGCTCGCCGTGATCTTTATGGTTCCGGTCTCTTTCATCGGCCTCTTCCTTGCCTTCGGCCTATCGGACTTCTCCTTCGATCAGGGCGGTTTCGCCGCCTTCGTGATGCTCAGCGGCATAGTCGTCAACGCCGGCATCTACCTCATCACCACCTACCAGTCCCTCCTCGGTGCATCGGTCCCTGAGCCTGTCGAAGGTACCACCTCTGTGACTAAACAAACTCACCGACCAGCCGAAGCGGCCAACATCCGCCTCTACGTCAAAGCCTACTCCCGCAAGATCAACCCGATCACCCTCACCATAGTCTCCACCATCCTCGGCCTCCTCCCGTTCCTCACCGACGGCCCCGAGGAGGTTTTCTGGTTCGACTTCGCCGTCGGCACCATCTCCGGCATGCTCTTCTCCATACTCGCCGTGATATTCATCCTCCCGATCTTCTGCGTTAAGCGCAAATAGGATATGGCCATGCGCTATTTTTGTGATGCTGAGAAGAAAAAATCGCAAGGTTGGATGGTGAAAACAAGGCTCTTTTCTCGGAATTTATACCATGATTAATGTAATTGCTTGACAGTCTGTACTTTACTAATCGTGATATGTTATAAGTATTTGATTAATGTATTGAAAATAAGCTGATTAAACTGTGCGAAATGAGAACGTGAATCTCAATTTGTTTGTAACAAATTAAGGATTAGTAAATTATATTTGCCAAAAGTGAAACTGTTTTCCATTACCATATCAATCCTTTTGCCCGACTTTGCAGTCGGAAATAATATGTTTTATTATGAAAAAGGTTATAGCATTATTATTGGCCTTGCGCTGTCTCCGGTAGTAATGGCTCAGGATCGGAATGTGCGGTTGGATCTGTTCGGGGCCGCCAATGTGGTCGGTGCCTCTTATGACGCAAGGTTCAAAGGGGATTCGGGTTTGGGTTTCGCGGTCGGTGTCGGGTACGGTTTCGGCATCGGGAACTGGTACGAGATTCATGGTGTCGGCGTGCCGGTGGAGATCAACTACCTGGCAGGTAGAGGAAAACATCATTTCGAGATCGGAGCCGGAATGTCCAACGGGGTGTATTTTGACAAGATTACGGAAAGCAAGACGGTGACCTTGCCTGATGGTTCCACGGGAACTGCTCCGAAGGAAGTGAGAACGACGCAGTGGGGAAATTTCCTTTACGCGAATGTCGGTTACCGTCTTCGCGCGGAGAACGGTCTGGTGTCCCGCAGCGGCTTAAGTCCATCGTACGGAATCGGGAAATATGGCCTGTCCAAGTCCGTTTTCTACCCATACCTCAGCTTGGGATATTCCTTCTAAAAAGAATCATACTCTCACCTGGAAGTCATCAAAGAAACTTCTGATTGTTCTTCCAGGTGTGAGAAACTATACGCACGTAAAACGGAATCTAATTGATATCTAAAGAGTTGATGTTTTAGGTGCGAGTATGTTTGCACACCTGTGAGTCAGCGGCCTCGGTACAGAACGTTCTACAGGTGTTCCGGACTTCCAGGTGTGAGAAATCGTGAGCACCTAAAACATCATCAGCCTGACAGTCAGCGAATTGCTCTTCCAAGTGTGAATATCCTCACGCACCTCGGTGTTACGGCATATTATTGAATGATATGCGGAACCTTGGGGGCACTATATTCAGGTTAATCTTAGAAGCTGTTTTGAATTGTTTGTTTGAAGTTTTTCACCTCAAAAAACATTTCAAACAATTCAAAACAGCTTCTTAATAAGAATCGAAAAACTTTCTATTGCTTCTTTGCCATTTACGGTATCGCTTCCGTGAAGAGATCATGTCTCCCGTTCGGTAACACTTTCGGCCTCTTTTGCTTCCTGAGAGTGCAGGATGCACTCTCAGGAAGCGTTTACCCCACTTATCGTCTCCCAAGGGTGCTGTTGGGCACACCCATGGGAGACATTATTCCCCTTTTACGCTTCCGAAAGGCCATTCGGCATCCGCACGGAGACCTGCTCCGCACTCTCGGGAAGCATATTCGCCTCTTTTCGTTCTCGGAGAGTGTCCGGTTACTCTTTTGAGTAACCGGACACCCTCATTTTTTGTCGCCCAAGAACCAGCGGATGGGAGGCTTGTTATTATTCATTGATACTCGTGGCCATGCACTTCAGGCTTTCTCATAGTAATGACGCCGCTTGAATGGACTTGCTATGGATTGCAAGTTTAAAACTGATTATCTTTACAGGCATCCGCACAATTAAGGGATTGAAGACAAAAATGTCAGGATTTGATGTATTTAGTAACATGAAAAAATTAAGTTGCCTCAGATTAAGAGAATATTTTCGAGGATAGATGTCTTTTTGAAGAAGGAGTGTGCCGGTGGCACATGACTGATGAGAAAAAATAGCTAGAGCGAAAAGAGCGGAAAGCCTCTGTTCTGAATTTTGGTTACGTGCAAAATTCAGGTTAGAGGCTTCCCGCTCTTTCTATGGCACTGGACCTTCAATGTTCCTTCGCTTCGACAAGCCCGGAAACTCAATGGTCTCAGAACCAATAGGTCTAAACAACCAGAGGAACTCAGCGACCGAGACACCGGCGAAGCGACTACCTTCTTTCCAGCTACTATTTGTCGCCGAGATCGAGGATGCGGACGTTGCGGATCTTCAGACCCTCACCGTGACCGCAGAATGAAATGTAGCCTTTCTTGTTGAACATTCCCGGATGGTTCTTGTGGTCAACGGTGTACGGATTCTTCTTGCCGCCGTCAGGAGCCACATTGTGACCCTTGCAGGCCCTGCGGATGTTGCCGTCCACAATCACCTCACCGTTGACGGTCACCTTGATTCTGTCGCCCTCGACACGAATCTCCTCGGTGCTCCACTCCCCAAGAGGCTTGTGGACGATTCTCTTCGCCGGGATCACACCGTAAACCGATCCGTGAACCTGATACTCACGAAGTTTGGCGTACATCGGAGCGTCATGATCAAGGATCTGCACCTCACACATTCCGTCATAGGCAGCGTCAACACCCATAGGAGTCCTCACACCCACACCATTGTTCACACCCTCGCGCAGGAAGCAGAACTCGAAACGATAGACGAAGTTACGGTATTCCTTCTTGGTGTAGAGATTTCCTGTGCTGCCGTAGTTGGCCGACACATAGATTGTTCCGTTGACAGGAGTGTACCCCTCAAGGTCGCCCTGCCACTTGTCCAGATTCGTGCCGTCGAACAACATCTCGAATCCCTGTCTCTTCTCCTCATCGGTCAGTTGAGAGATCGGTGAAGGCTCGGCCTCGCCGAGAATCTTGTTGATCGCATCGACAGCGTAGCCGTCATCCGCACCACCGGCGGCCTTGAAGATCACGACAGCCTTGCCAAGGTTGGACTTGAGGTCAGCGTAGTTGATCTCCTCCTTGGTCTTGGAGGCGATTGTCCTTACGCACTCAGCAGCGGCATGCCTGACTCCCTTGTCACTGTCATCCAAGTACTTGCCGGCAAGCAAGAACGCCTTCATCGTAGGTACGGAAGCAAGAGACTTGAGAATGGACTTCTTCACGGCAGGGGTCTGGGCAAGCTCAAGAGCCTTGGCGAAATCCATACGCTTCTTGTCAACGTTGGTCTCGTATTTAGAGACAAGGGAAGAATATCTCTTCACAGCCTTGTCGGCCAGCCCGGCGTCAGAACCGGCAATCTTGATGAGAGTCGGAGCCACCTTGAAATTGTCGACGTCAAGCAACGACGCGAAAGCGGACTTGTCACCGGCCTCGTAGGCGGCGGCCAGATCGTTCACGGCCTCGTCAGTGCCTGTGGAGGCAAGGACCGGATAGTAAGCGGAGACGTTCTTGGACTTCTTCATCAAAGCGCTGACCTTGGCGTACTGCTCGGCGGGAGCAAGAGTGTGCACAGCGGCGATCAAAGCGTTCTGGGCGGCCTTCTGATCAGCGGCGGAAGCGTTGTCAAGCAAAGCGCCGACCTTGTCAATGTCCTGGACGCCAACGATGTCCGCGAGCGCGAGCTTGGCGAGAGACGAAGCCTCGGCATCCTTTGAATCTATCAATGAATATACCTTCGGGGCGGCGGCGGTAATCCTTCTGGCCATCACAAGGCCGAGAATATTTCCAAGAGTCTTGTTGTCCTTGGCTACGTCAAGAGCGGCAAGAAGCTCGTCCTGATAGTTGCCCTTGAATGATTTCAAAGCGGCGATCGCAGCGGCGCTGTTCTCGCCTCCGAGCTGTCCCACGAGTGCCTTCGCGGCCTTGTCACCGCCGATCTTTCCGGCGGCAGCGATAGCGGCGGAGGCAACGTCTCCACCCTCGGAGAACGAACCGAGCACGATATCGGAGACAGACGAGATCTTGTTGTTACCGAACCAGTTGAGAAGATCAACCTTGACCGGAGCAGAGAGTTTCGCGAAATTCTTTGTGAAAAGAGGAACGAGATTTCCCGCGCCAAGAATCGAAGTGGCGTTGTCAATCACAGAATTCCTGTACTTCACATCCTCGCTCTTGAGAGCGGCGGCAACGACCTTCAAAGCCTTCGCCGGGTCGTTCTTCATCCGAGCCAGAGCACCGGCGGACTTGTAAGCGGACACTTCTGAAGCCATAAGATCCTTGGCGGCCTTGGCGACAGCCTTGCTCTTGGATCCATCCGCAAGTCTCACTGCCAGAGCGGCATAGTCAGGAGTCGAGTTCTCTTTAAGAATATTCAGGGATGACTCTGAGCCGATAGCCGCGAGAGTGGAGAAGTAAGCGTTGTCGTGCATTGTGGAGTTCAGGGCAGTCGGGATGACCCATTTCTGAATATAAGGCTCCGCGGCGGTGATTCCTTTCTCCGCGGCGGCGGTCGCCAGCAGTTTCCTGTCGGCGGTTCCTTCCTTCACAAGGTCAAGAATCAAATCCTCTGTTCCCGGAATATCCACGAGAGCGCCAACGGCCGTGGATGCGAGGGCAGGGTCATTGACATATTCCTTGAAGAACTGAGCGTCAGCAGGCTTGGCGATCTGACGGAAAAGGTTCAACAAGAAAGCCTTGTTGTTGCTGTCTGTCGTGACCTTGACCGCCTGCGCGAATCCTTCGCGGACCTTGTCCACGCACTGTGGATTGGCCGAGGCATAGCTCGCAAGACCTGTGAGGGCATATTCATAAAGATTGTTCTTCACGCCTTCGCCAGCCGGCTTCATCATTTTGGCGGTCTCCACCACTGATGCCGGAGCGGCGGCCGCGAGGTCGGCAATCTGTGTGTTGAAATCCGACGCGTTGTTGGCCGGCATAGCCGCAAGCACGTCAGCCACAACGGTTTCCACGGTTCTCTGCCTTGCGTCCTGAGCGTTGATCGTAAGGGCGGCCGCAAGGAATAATATAGATGTAAGTAATTTCTTCATATTCAAGAGCATATTAAAGGATCATTGAACCCCAAGGGGCACGCATCGGCTGATTGATGAGCTGGTTGGCGGCATCATCACCTATAAAGAGCTGCTTGTCAGGATCGAAGTTCAGGGTCCTGCCGAGCCTGAGGGCGCAAGCGCCCATGTTGACTATCGTGCAGCTGTGGTGACCGTTGTCCTCGGCCAGCGCGAATTTCTGACGGGTCCTCACGCACTCCAGGAAGTCAGTATTGCGTGGTTCCGGATCCGGAAGCGAGTTGATGACATCCATCACGTTAGGGATCGTGCACTCGAATCCCTTATAAACCTTGCCGTTAGGGCCTTCGATGTAAGGAACCTTGCCCTTGCTCTCGAAGCCTTCGCCCTCAAGGATGATCTTGCAGCCGTCAGCGTAGGTGTAGGTAATGCTACGCCATATTCCCACAGCGTCCGGATGCTGCTGAGGAGCGTCCACCTCGACCTTTACAGGGAAGGTGTCGTCCTTGCCAAGAATGTACTGCACAGGGTCGATGTAGTGCTGTCCCATGTCTCCCAGGCCGCCGGACTCGTAGTCCCAGTAGCCGCGGAAAGTCTGGTGAACACGATGCGGATTGTAAGGCTTGTAAGGAGCCGGTCCGAGCCACATATCGTAGTCCAGTTCAGCCGGAACAGGCTGAGGCACAAGATTTTCCTTTCCTGTCCAGAAGAATTTCCAGGTAAAGCCCGTGGCTCCGGAGATCCTGACTGTCAAAGGCCAACCGAGAAGTCCGCTCTGCACGAGTTTCTTCAGCGGCTCGACCGTGGTGCCAAGGCCGTAGAACGTGTCCTTGAAACGGAACCAGGTGTCCAGACGGAAGATCCTGCCGTACTTGTTGACGGCCTCCACTACTTTCTGGCCTTCCCCTATTGTTCTTGTCATAGGCTTCTCGCAGAAAATATCCTTCCCTGCTCTGCAGGATTCCACAGCCATGATTCCATGCCAATGTGATGGAGTGGCTATGTGAACGATGTCCACATTGGAATCATGCACGAGATCTCTCCAATCCGTGTAGGCCTGAAGTTTCGTGCCGAACTTCTCCACACCCTTCTTAAGGGCGTTGTCAAGGTGGTTCCTGTCCACATCACAGACCGAGACCAGCCGGCAGCGCTCGTCACTTACGAAGTGAAGGCCACTCATTCCGATTCCGCCCACTCCGATTATTCCGCGCGTGAGCTGATCGCTCGGAGCGACGTACTTCTTGTCGCCGCCCATGGCGCCGAACACATTACGTGGCAGGATCGTGAACAACGCCAGTCCCGCCGCCGATTTCTTCAAAAAGCTTCTTCTGGATTCACCCATAGTGCTATTGTGATTAAATTGTTTCCGTTAACGCAAATATACATTTTTTTCCAGCCGTATAATATTACAGGCCACTCATTTTTTGCAAAAATACCATCAATGATTTCATTTTTGCAAAATAGAGTAGCCTGTATCTTCTCCCAGTGAGACTGACACTTACAGTCGGACATCCACGAACACAGGAAGATGGTCCGAAGCCTGCGTCACATCCCCCTTGTGGAACTCAGTCATAGTATGGGCAGAGACTTTCTTTACAGGAGCGGACATCTTGTAGTGGAAAATATAGTCTATGCACACGCGAGGATCTCTTGAGGAGAACGTGTTTTCTGTCTCGGAAAGCAGATCCCATGATTTCCTCAGAGTCTCGATAACCTCGGACTCCGGCGAAGCATTCATGTCTCCACAGTAAAAGACCGGCTTTTTACATTTAAAGTAATTTTCTTGTGCCCAAGCATTTACAACCTTCGCCTGAGCCAACCGGGCAACAGGAGACACATGATCCAGATGAGATGCGCCAATAACATATTTATCCGTCTCAATGACTGCAATGGCCCTTGGCTCGGCTCCCTCATCCTGAGGAAGAGCGACAGTGTATCTCTTAAGAATCTTCACCTTGCCTGGCACGATACAACCCTCGCCGTAAGCGCCACCCTGATAAGGCATCGCACGCCCAAAGTGCCATTGCCATCCTCCCAATGCCTTGGTAAGGAGAGAGAGCTCATCGTAGGGAAGCCTTTGTGTAAGGCTGTCAATCTCATTAAGCGCGACAACATCAGCCTCGGATTCCTTTATCATTGAGGCTATCATGTCGATGTTATCATTAAAAGGAAGGTATTTCGAGAAATTACCCACATTGTAGGACATTATCCTGAAAGAGCCCGCGGCCTTAGGATAATAAGCCTTCTCCTCTGAACCTTGGGTTCCGGCTCCGGATTGTCGGGATGATGTACCGCATCCACATGATGACAAGGCCAAAGAGAAAGGGACGACCGCAATGGCCAAAAGAAAACCGCTGATGTGTTTAAGCATATTATTGTGTAGCATTGGTGTCATTAATTAATAAAGGTGACGCGAAATTTCTTTCCCGTCACCTCCTTGTCTATTTTATTATCGGAATATTCCTACTCGGCCTGACGGTCGTTGCCACGGCGGCCACGGCCACCACGGCTGCCACGACGGTCGCCACGGTCTCCACCTCTGCGCTCGCCACGGTCTCCGCGTGAAGGACGTGATCCGCCCTGCGCATTGGCTGCGGCAGCGGTGTTAGGAGTGAGATCCTGCTTGCCGTAACGCTCGCCGTTGCAGATCCACACCTTGATTCCGAGGGCGCCGACCTTTGTGCTTGCAACCGCAAGAGCGTAGTCGATGTCAGCACGGAATGTGTGCAGAGGTGTACGGCCTTCCTTGAACATTTCGCTTCTGGCCATTTCAGCGCCGCCTACACGGCCGCTGATCTGGATTTTGATGCCCTCTGCGCCAACCCTCATGGTTGATGCGATAGCCATCTTGATGGCCCTTCTGTAGGAAACACGTCCCTCGATCTGACGGGCGATGCTGTCAGCTACGATGTGGGCGTCAACCTCTGGCCTCTTGACCTCGAAGATGTTGATCTGAACGTCCTTCTTGGTGACCTTCTTAAGCTCTTCCTTGAGTTTGTCAACCTCGGCCCCGCCCTTACCGATGATGAATCCAGGCCTTGCGGCGTGAATGGTCACGGTGATGAACTTGAGGGTTCTTTCGATGACAATCTTGGAGAGGCTGGCCTTGGCAAGACGGTTGGTCAGATACTTGCGGATCTCATAATCCTCAGCGATCTTCTCAGCATAGTTACCACCACACCAGTTAGAGTCCCAACCACGGGTGATACCGATTCTGTTAGAAATAGGATTTGTCTTCTGTCCCATATTACTTGTTCTCCTCTACTGTTGTTGGTTTCTTGACGTCGAGAATGATGGTGACGTGGTTCGAACGCTTGCGGATCCTTCCGGCGCGGCCCTGAGGGCAAGGACGGATTCTCTTGAGCGTGCGGCCTTCGTTTACCATGATCGTCTTGACATAAACGTTACCGTTGTCCAGCTCTTTGCTCTGATCCGGGTTTTTGGCTTCCCAGTTGGCGATGGCGCTGCGGAGAAGCTTCTCAAGACGGATGGACGGCTGCCTCTTCGAGAAATGAAGAAGGTCAATCGCACGGTTCACCTCCACACCTCTCACAGTGTCAGCGACAAGACGCATCTTGCGAGGGGATGTAGGAACATCATTCAACTTAGCTACTGCTGTATTCTTTTTGGCTTCCTTGAACTTTTCAGCCATTAATCTTTTACGAGCTCCCATAATGAATTCTCCTTAATTACTACTTATTGTTGCCCGAATGGCCTTTGAAAGTTCTGGTCGGCGCGAATTCGCCGAGCTTGTGGCCCACCATGTTCTCAGTGATGTAAACAGGAATGAACTTGTTTCCATTATGAACTGCGACAGTGTGGCCTACGAAGTCAGGGGAGATCATGCTGGCGCGGGACCAGGTCTTCACGACCTCCTTCTTCTTGCTACCATCATTCATAGCAAGAATTCTCTTTTCCAGGGCTTCCTGGATGTATGGACCTTTTCTTAATGAACGACTCATAATCTTAAAGTTTAATTCCGTTTAATTACTTCTTCTTTCTTCTCTCGATGATGAACTTGTTGGAAGTAGCCTTAGGATTACGTGTCTTGTAACCCTTTGCAGGAAGTCCCTTGCGTGAACGCGGGTGACCTCCGGAGGCACGACCTTCACCACCACCCATAGGGTGATCAACAGGGTTCATAACGACACCACGGTTGTGAGGCCTGCGACCGAACCAGCGGGTACGTCCGGCCTTTCCGTAAGACTCAAGATTATGATCTGCGTTAGAAACTGTTCCAACGGTGGCGCGGCAGGTCACGAGCACCATTCTGGTCTCACCCGAAGGCAGACGAAGGATGGCGTAGTTGCCCTCACGGGCGGCAAGCTGCGCGAATGTACCGGCGGAACGTGCCATCGCGGCGCCCTGGCCAGGACGAAGCTCGATGTTGTGCACGAGCGTACCTACAGGGATCTCCGCGAGCGGGAGACAGTTGCCGAGCTCAGGAGCGACTCCTGATCCGGACTCTATGATCTGTCCTACCTTGATTCCGGCAGGAGCGATGATGTACTTCTTAACGCCATCCTCGTACTCTACGAGGGCGATGCGGGCGCTACGGTTCGGATCATACTCGATGGTCTTCACAGTAGCCTTGACGTTGTCCTTGGTGCGGAGGAAGTCGATGATACGATACATTCTCTTGTGTCCGCCGCCACGGTAACGAACGGTCATCTGACCGGTGTTGTTTCTACCGCCTGTGCTCTTAAGAGGTTCCAACAAAGCCTTGTACGGCTTCTTGGCAGTGATTTCATCGAATGCGCTGATAGCCTTGTTCCTGGTACCAGGAGTAGTCGGCTTGAATTTTCTGATTGCCATTGCCTTGTCCCTCCTTAAATGTTACTGTAGAAATCGATCTTGTCATCACCTGCAAGGGTAACGTATGCCTTCTTGAAGTGATTGGCGCGGCCGCGGAGCATACCTGCCTTGCTGTAGCGGGACTTTCTCTTTCCGTGATAGTTCACGGTGTTGACGTCCTTCACAGTCACGTTGTAGAACTGCTCTACAGCGGCCTTTATCTGAAGCTTGTTGGCTTCCCTGTCAACGATGAAGCCGTAACGGTTGTACTTCTCAGTCTCAGCCGTGAGCTTCTCGGTTACTATTGGCTTGATTAAAATTCCCATCTCTTTGCGCTTTTAACGGTTGACCCTGGCTGCGAGGACATCCTGAACACCGTCCACAAGAACCATTGAGTTGGCGTTCATAACGGTGTAGGTGTTGAGTTCGTCAACAGTGATGACCTTTACCTCAGGGAGGTTACGTGATGAAAGGAAAATGTTGTTTGAATTCTCCGGAAGCACTACGAGAACCTTTCTCTGGCCAGCCTTGAGAGCGTCAAGGATGCGCATGAGTTCCTTTGTCTTAGGGGCTTCCATCGCGAACGGCTCAACGAGGACAATAGCGTTCTCCTGTGCCTTGTAGGTGAGGGCTGAGCAACGTGCGAGAGACTTCAGCTTCTTGTTAAGCTTGAATCTGTAAAGACGAGGCTTAGGACCGAACACGCGGCCACCGCCAACGAAGATGTTGGACTTCAAGCTACCGTGACGCGCGCCGCCGCCGCCCTTCTGGCGACCGAGCTTCTTGGTGGAATGAGCGTTTTCGCTGCGATCCTTTGTCTTGGAGGTACCCTGACGCTGGTTGGCGAGGTACTGAACGACATCAAGATAGATTGCATGGTCGTTCGGCTCCACACCGAACACCTTCTCGTCAAGAACAACCTTCTTTCCGGATTCTGATCCGTCAATTTTCAATACTGGTAATTCCATAACTAAAACTCTAATGCAAGATAAGAACCCTTGGCTCCAGGAACGGAACCTTTAATGACGAGAAGATTGTTTTCAGGGATAACCTTAACAATCTCGAGGTTGAAGACCTTGACCCTTTCGTTGCCCATGTGGCCGCCCATACGCATTCCAGGGAACACGCGTGAAGGCCAAGATGACGCACCGAGAGAACCCGGCTTACGCAGTCTGTTGTGCTGACCGTGTGTCGCTCCGCCTACACCGGCGAAATGATAACGGTGAACAACACCCTGGAAGCCACGGCCTTTGGAAGTACCGACAACATCAACGTACTTGACATCATCTGTGACGACATCGGTGACGGTGACGGTGTCTCCAAGCTTGAGCTCACCCTGGAAGTCTGCCGGAAACTCGACAAGCTTGCGTTTAGGGGTGGTCCCTGCCTTTTTGAAATGGCCCATAAGAGGCGCGCTGGCGTGTATCTCCTTGATTTCGTCATAGGCAAGCTGTACAGCGGCATAGCCATCTTTTTCTACTGTACGCAGTTGCGTGACAACACACGGACCAGCCTCGATGACGGTGCATGGAATATTTTTTCCATCAGCACCGAAAACGGAAGTCATTCCGATTTTCTTTCCAATTAATCCAGGCATTGGTTTGATTAATTAATTGTAAATAAATATTTTACGTAATCCGCACTATTTTGCGGACTGCAAAGGTAGTGATTTTTTTTCAATTAACAAAGTTTTCCACAGGCCTACTTCCTAATAATCAGAGAAATCGTCATCAGGCCTTGGGGAATAAATCAAGGATTAGTTATCTTTGTACCACGAAAAAGAACAATGATGCTTTTGAATATCTTCGGATTCCTCAACATCTCGTTTGCGGACATCCTGGACATACTAATGGTCGCAATATTCATCTACCTGGCATTCAGGTGGATAAGAGGGTCGGCGGCAATGAATATATTCATCGCCGTCATCCTGCTTTTCGTGCTGCGGGTGGTCGTGGCGGCGTTCAACATGAAGTTGATGAACGCCCTGCTGGGAACTTTCATCGACGTGGGCGTGATCGCGCTCATCGTCATATTCCAGCCCGAGGTGCGGCACTTTCTGATGAAGCTCGGCTCGCGCTATGGGATGGCCGGAAAAAGCCGCGACTTCTTCAACAAGCTTATGGGCATCCAGGACCAGAAGATGGCAGGAGGCACGGTCAACGAGATCGCCGAGGCGTGCAGAGCCATGTCCGCCGACAAGACTGGGGCGCTGATCGTGTTCCCACGCAAGGATTCTCTCGACTTCATCGTCGAGACCGGGGACATCGTGGACGCGAAGGTCACCAGGAGATTGATAATGAACATATTCTTCAAGAATTCCCCTCTGCATGACGGGGCGATGATCATCAGCGCCGACAGGATAGTCGCAGCGCGGTGCACACTGCCGATCACGGGACGTTCCGACATTCCGGCGCACTACGGAATGAGGCACAAGGCGGCGATCGGAATCTCGGAGGAGACCGATGCTGACGTGGTAGTTGTCTCGGAGGAAACCGGAGGAATATCCTTTGTCCGCGGAGGCAACATCAAAAGCATCAACAACATCAATGAACTTAAACTCCTTCTCGGCGCTGGCGAGGGAACCACGGAGGAAAAACGCGCCACAGAGGGAAAACAATAATTTGCGAATATGCGGGAGCACGAATACGAAACAGAGATTGACACCAGATTGGAGGGCAAGTTGGGATTTGACAGGGTCAGAACCTTTGTGGCCGACAGATGTTCCACTGAATATGCAGTCACGAGGGTGACGGAGGAGAGGTTCAGCAACGACCCGAAGGTCATTAGGGAAAGGCTGGCGCTGACCGACGAGATGAGGCTTATAGTGATGTTCGAGGAAAACTTCCCGACCAACGGGTACATTGACTGCCTCGACTTCCTCAAGCCGCTGGAAAAGACCGGCTACACAATCGACATCCTTTCGCTGGGCAAGCTGCGCACCATGGTCGAGACCGTGCGCAAGCTGACCAACTTCTTTATGTCGATAAAGGACGGGGTATATCCCAATCTCAAACGGATGAGCGCCCCGGTGCTGAGTTTCCCTGAAGTACAGAGAAGGATCGACCAGATCCTGGACAAGTTCGGGGATGTCAAGGACACGGCATCGGACAAGCTGCTGGAAATCAGGCGCGCGATAAAGACAAAGGAGGGGGCGATCTCCAAAAGGGCGAACGCCATCCTCAAGCAGGCACAGGCCGACGGGCTTGTGGACGAGGACGCCGGGCTTTCCGTGCGTGACGGCAAGCTGCTGATTCCGGTCAACAGCTCCAGCAAGAAAAAGATCCAGGGATTCGTCTATGACACCTCGGCCACAGGCAAGACAGCCTTTGTCGAGCCGGCCGAGATCATCGAACTGGAAAACGAGATCGTGACCCTCCACGCTGACGAGGCACAGGAGATCCAGCGCATCCTGGCGGCGTTCAGCGACTTCGTAAGACCATACGTACCAGATCTTATCAATTCAGCTGAATATATCGGCGAGATAGATTTTCTGGTGGCCAAGGCACAGGTCGCCCTCGATTTCAAGGCCGGTGCCCCGATCATCTCCGACAACGGGGAGATGAACCTACGTAAGGCGCGTCATCCGCTTCTGGAGAGGGCATTGAGAAAAGAGAAAAAGGAGATTGTGCCGGTCTCTATCCGTCTGACCCCGGCCAAGCATATTCTTTTGATCTCAGGTCCTAACGCCGGCGGCAAGTCGGTGTGCCTCAAGACCACGGGGCTTTTGCAGTACATGTTCCAATGGGGAATGCTGATCCCGACTTCCGAGACTTCGGAACTTCCTGTGTTCGACAGGATCATGGTCAGCATCGGTGACGACCAGAACATCGAGAACGACCTCAGCACCTACAGCTCGTTCCTGGACGACATGAAGACGATGCTGGCCAAGGCCGATGACAAGACCTTGATATTAATAGACGAGTTCGGTTCCGGAACCGAGCCTGCCGCCGGAGGAGCCATCGCCGAGGCAATCCTCAGCGAGATGGACAAGAGAGGGGTCTATGGGGTCATCACGACCCACTACACGAACCTCAAGCTCTACGCCTCTGGTTCAGACACCGGGGTCATCAACGGGGCGATGCAGTTCGATGCGGCCAAGATCCAGCCTCTGTTCAAACTGGACATCGGAATGCCTGGGAACTCGTTCGCCTTCGAGCTGGCCCGCAAGATGGGCCTCCCGGAAAGCATTGTGAAGGATGCCGAGGCAAGAGCCGGAGAGGAGTTCGTAGGAATGGAGAGGAACCTGCGCAAGATCGTGCGCAACCGCCGTGCCCTGGACGAGAAGCTCCAAAGGATCAAGAACACAGACAAGACTCTGGAGAACATCACCGAGCGCTACCAGAAAGAGCTTGAAGGGCTGAAGCAGACCAAGAAAGAGATTCTGGACCAGGCCAAGAAAGAGGCTCAGGAGATCGTTCAGGGAGCCAACAAGACGGTGGAGAACACGATCCGCACGATCAAGGAGTCACAGGCGGACAAGGAAAAGACCTCCGATGCCAGAAAAGCTCTTCAGGATTTCGTATCCTCTCTCCAGACCAAGAAGGAGAACGATCTGAAGAACCACGATAACTACATAGAGAAGAAGCTCAAGCAACTGGAAGACAGGAAGATGCGCCGCAACGCCCGCAAAGGGAAGCCTCAGGACGATGGACAGGAGCAGGCCACGGAGCAGTTCAGAGGTGGAGCGCTGAAGGTCGGCGAGAAAGTGCGGATCAAGGACAATGGCATGGCCGGTGAGGTCATCCGTGTTTCCAACAAAGCAGTGACCGTCGCCATCGGCAACATCACCAGCAAGATGCCTCTCGACAGGGTCGAGCGGATCTCTTCCAATGAATATAAAGCAGCGGTGCGGGAGAACATCAAGCCTCGGGCCGCCCAGGATGATTCAGGCCTGCGTGAGCGCAGACTGGCGTTCTCTCCTGAACTGGACGTGCGTGGAGAGCGGGTTTCTGACGCTCTGGACATCGTTGTCCACTACATCGATGACGCCATCATGCTGAACATCGGCTCTGTCCGAATCATCCACGGCAAAGGCACAGGGGCGCTGCGCGATGAGTTACAGAAATACCTCCGGACCATCCCCGGTGTCTCTTCCGTACACGACGAGCAGGTACAGTTCGGAGGATCCGGAGTGACAATCGTGACATTAGGATAAACTCTTGATCTCAAACTATGAAAGACTCTGAAAAACGGATGACCCCACGGATGAGCCTGGGACGGAGGGGCGAGGATGTCGCCTGTGGTTTCCTGTCCGGTAAAGGGCATACGATAGTCGAAAGAAACTACCGTTCGGGACATCTTGAGATCGACATCATCACTTTGGACAAGGATGGTGTGCATTTTGTGGAGGTAAAGAGCCGTGTGGCGCCGGTCGCTGTCTCCCCAGAGGAGAACGTGACGGCAGCCAAGCAGAAAAAGGTGGCGGATGCGGCGCTGAGGTACCTGCACACGTCGAAGGACAAGAGGCTTTCAGCAGACCTTGAGGTCAGTTTCGATGTGGTGGCGGTGACTTTCGACGGAGGCGGGGAGATTGTGGAATGGTTCCCGAACGCCTATTATCCGATGTACCTTTGACCGTATGATTGAAGAACATATTGCTAAGCACCAAGATATGAGTTACAATAACCGATACTGCATCATCATGGCCGGCGGCACTGCCAACCATTTCTGGCCGGTGAGCAGAGAGTCCAGACCTAAACAGTTTCTGGACATAGCCGGAACAGGAGATTCCTTTATCAGAAGCACCTATGAACGTTTCTCAAGGATCGTACCCTCAAAGAACATCCTCGTGGTCACACTGACCAGATTCTCCTACCTGGTCCGGGCCCAGATCCCCGAGCTTCCCGAAGAGAACCTGCTTCTGGAACCCTATGCCCGCAACACGGCTCCATGCATCGCCTACGCCACCTACTGCATCCTGAAACGAGACCCGAACGCGACGGTGATCGCCACCCCGGCAGATCATATAATAAAGGATGAGGCGCGTTTCAAGAGCGCGATGCTCAAGATGATGGACTATGCCGAGAACAACTCCGTCCTCATGACCCTCGGAATCCACCCGACGGAGCCCGACACGAGCTACGGCTACATTCAGGCCACGGGAGGCAGGGAGTCCGCCGGCGACGACACCCCGCTCAAGGTCAAGACCTTCACCGAGAAACCCGACAAGGCTCTCGCCGAAGTGTTCTGCAAGACGGGAGAGTTCTACTGGAACTCGGGAATATTCGCATGGAAAGCTTCCGTGATCAGGGAAGAGATGGAAAAGTACATACCCGATGTCACCACCCTGTTCACAGGCTGGGAAGATGCGCTGGGAAGCGACAAGGAGCAGACTTTCCTTGAGAAGGTCTATACAGACTGCCCGAAGGTCTCGATTGACTACGGTGTGATGGAGAAGACCGACCGCGCCTGGCTCTACTGCGGAGACTTCGGATGGTCAGACATCGACAGCTGGGAATCCCTCTACAGCAACATGGACAACAAGACCGCGGACGGCAACATCGTGTTCACGGACAAGTACCTGGCCGACGGCAACGAGGGCAGCATGCTGGTCTGCGGAGACAAGAAGAAGCTCTACGCCATCAAAGGTCTCAAGGACTATGTCGTGGTTGACACAGGTGACGTTCTCCTGATCTGCCCGAAGGACGACAAACAGTTCAAGGACTTCATCTCCGGCCTTGGAATGCCCGACTACGAAGTCTTCAGATAATGCCCGTCACGCCGGAAGGTCAGATTATGACCCCGCCGTCAACCGGGAGGACGGCACCGGTGATGTACGAGGCCATGTCGCTGGCCAGGAAGAGGAACGCGTCGGCGACCTCATCAGGCTCACCTACCCTGCCGATAGGAATGCGCGCCACCAGAGGCTTTATCAAAGCCTCCGGGAGGTTAGCGACCATGTCGGTGCGGGTCACGCCCGGAGCCACGGCATTGACCCTTATCCCACGGGGAGCCAGTTCCCGGGAAAGGGATTTCGTCAGGCCGTTGACAGCGAACTTGGTGGTCGGGTACAGACAACCGGACGGCTGACCGTAAAGACTCACCACGGAGCTGGTGTTGAGGATGACACCGCCGCCGTCCGCCTCCATCAACCTCGCCGCAGCCCTGCTGCAGACAAACACCGCCTTGAGGTTTATGTCCAGAATCCTGTCCATTTCCTCATCGGTGTAGTCATTGAGAGGAAGCGACTGCGAGATTCCGGCGTTGTTGACAAGGATGTCAAACCTTCCAAACCTTGCTAAAACCTCATTGAACGCATTCTCTACAGAGGAAGAATCTGTGAGATCCGGGGCGATCGCCAAAATCTTGGCCTCAGGCAACTCGAAAAGGAGTTTTCCAAGCGCCGCGTTGGCGGTCGCGGGCTTCGAGCCGCACAGGGCTACGGAAGCGCCAGCCTCAAGGAATTTCTTCACGACCGCGTAACCTATGCCGCGCGTGCCACCTGTGACCACTGCGACCTTGCCTTTTAATGAAAGTTCCATAACTCCGATTCTTGAAAACCTCTACTTGGCAAAGGCGTAGGAGAAGCCTTGGATCTGATCCCAGACACCACGTGTGAAGTCCGGGACCTCTACAGGCGCGTTGCCGTTCTCGATGGAGATTCTGCCCAGCTCCGTGAGACAGCACCATTCGGCCATGTCATAGACATCCATGTCAAGCGGAAGGCCGTTCCTCAGACAGTAGACCAGACGGTAGTCCATGATGAAATCCATCCCTCCGTGGCCTCCGACCTGCTTTGCAAGAGCCTCAAGCTCAGGAGTAAGGATCGGATTGCGGTTGTCCTCAAGAATTGCCTTGAGCCTGTCTCCCGAATAGGTGACCTCGCGGCCAAGGTTCTGGTAGTCAGTGGAAGCCTCGGTCAAGGCGTTGTCCCTCAGACAGAGCTGCTGGATCGGATACTTCCCTGCATAGCCCTCGCTGCCCACAATCTGGTACATGCGGTTGTAAGGGCGCGGCGTCATCACGTCGTGTTCCACGAGGATGGTCTTGCCTTTCTCCGTCGTGATCATCGTCATCGTGAGATCGGCGTTCTGAAAGTCCTCACATTTCTCTCCGGTTCTGGCTTCCACATGCTTAGGACCGTTCACAGCCTTGGTCTCCATCGCGACAAGGGTCTTGAAACGGTCGCCGCGATGGATGTCCATCACCTGGCAGACCGGACCGAGGCCGTGGGTAGGATAGACATCACCCTTGACCTCCTTGTTGAAATCAAGCCTCCAGTTGTTCCAATAGGAACCCCAGAACGGATCCAGATTGTGATGATAGGAACCCTCTCCGTGGAGAATCTCTCCGAGCAAGCCCTTCTGAGCCATCGTAAGGACGGCCATCTCATAGAAATCATAGCAGCAGTTCTCAAGCATCATGCAATGCTTACGGGTCTTCTCGGACATGTTGATCAAAGCCCAGATGTCCTCCAGAGAAGCCGCGGCCGGAACCTCAACGGCGACATTCTTGCCATGCTCCATCGCATAGAGAGAGATCGGAACGTGATGCTTCCAGTCAGTGCAGATGTAGACAAGGTCGATGTCGTCACGCTCGCAGAGTTCCTTGTAGGCCTCGGTGGATCCGGAATAACCGGCAGCCTTAGGCAACCCCCTGTCCTCCAAGGTCTTCTGTGCGGCCTCAACCCTGTCGGCCTCGACATCACAAAGGGCGTTGATCTTCACGCCCGGAATGTAGGTGTAACGCTCCACGGCGCTTGAGCCGCGCATTCCGACACCGACGAAACCGACACGGACGGTGTCCATCGCCGGCACGGTCAGCCCGAGCGCGTTCTCCTGACCCGCGGGACGGGCAGGTGTCTCTACCTTGATCGGCCCCTCCTCCTTGGAAGTGGCGCATGATACCGCCAGAACAAGTGACATGGCGGCCAATAAACTTCTGAATCTCATCGCTTATTACTGTTTACAAATCATTCTCTTACAAAGTTATCACAAATCCCGAAAAATCTGACGCTCCTTCACGGAATAAATCGCCAAAGGATTACTAATCTCGGGAATATTCCTAAAAATCAAATCCTAACGACTTCCGCACGCCCATCGCCCTGGCGGGGACAATCGCAAAGCGGAATGAATAGTCACGGTCGCTCCAGAGGCATCTGTCACCGTCCGGCCTTGACCCCCAACTGTCGTAGCCGCCGACTCCGCTTTGGGCATAGTCCACGCAAACCTCCACGAAGTCTCTCTCGACATAGTCATTTATGTGGGTCTGGCGGCGGAGACGATTCTTCGCCTTGGCCGGATCGTTCTCGGTCAAAGGCCCTTTGTTCTCCCACTGATAGTCACGCTGGACAGCCTCTTCGGAATCGAGATCCTCGACCGCGCACCTGAGAGCGTTAAACTCAAAGCGGTCGGAGCGGATGGCCAGACCTCCGATGGAAAGATATTCACAATCAATGTGATGCCCACATTCCTGCGGACGCACATAGCGGACATATTCCTTGGAGGCGGATGATGAATATTCCCCGATCAGCGTCCCTCCGAAGCGGTCGGCATAGTTTTCCTCAGGCCCCCTGCCAAGATAGGTGAACGAATCGGCTGAGGCAGGAAGCCTCATCCGGAACCCTATGCGCGGCACATCGACCGGCTTTGAGGACTTGACACCCTTGAAATCCGACTCGACGGAAAGGATGCCCCCCTCAAGCAGGGTATAGCGGACTGTGAATATGTTTCCGCTTGCCAATGAATATTCAGCCACTACCGTATCCCCTTCAAGACCCGCCTTCACATCGAACTCCCGGCTGGAGACCTTGAACGCCTGACAGCGGGACGGCATCCCGTTGCCGTAGTCATTATCGGTCGGCGCCCTCCAGAACAGCGGTCTGAGGCCGAAATCCTCATTGAACATATTCTTTCCTTTGAATGAATATTCCTTCAGACATCCCAGTGCCTTGTCAAAGACAAGCGACGCGTCACGGCATTCGAGGGCGATCGCCGTCTCTGTCTCGGTAGCCTTTACTCCCCTCGCCCGCCGAGGTGTCGCAAGTCTCTTGGCATCAGATAGTTTGATTTGATCGTAGGCGATGACGCTACCCTCCGGCAGAAGCCCGGCAGCCTTACTGGTGAGAGTCTCGAAGGTTATGAGACATTTCTTGTAGGACGGAAGTTTCGGCAGCTTCACGCGGACTTCCTCCTCGGACTGTGGAGCGGCGGAGAGAGCCACGTTGCCGGAAGCGATCCGGGTGCCGTCGGCAGTCACGGCCCATCTGAGGGTATATTCATTCAAACTCTTGAAATAGAATCTGTTCTGAACCTTGAAAAGCCCTTGGGAGGCATCCTCCGGTAAGACTTTCACGTCCTGATAGACGTGCTTTATCTCGGCCATCGCAGGGTGAGGTGTCCGGTCGGGCGCGATGACTCCGTTGCAGTTGAAATTGCCGTCGCTCGGAGAGTGTTCCCCGTAGTCACCGCCGTACGTCCAGTACATTCTGCCGTCGCTGTCGGTCTCGTAGAGTCCCTGGTCGATCCAGTCCCAGATGAAGCCGCCCTGGAGGTTCGGATATTCATAAATGTACTTCCACTGGCGGTCGAGCGAGCCGTTGGAATTGCCCATCGCGTGGGAATATTCAGAAGGCACGACCGGCTTCGGGTAGCCGCTCTTCCCCATCTTGTGAAACCACTCGGCGTCAGGGTATTGCGGCACAAACATGTCCGTGTTCCATTCTAAGACGGCCCTCTCGTAGCAGACCGGTCTGTTCTGGCCGCCACTTTCCAGAGCCTTCAGTTCCCTGTAGGTGTCGTAGAAGTTGCAGCCGTTGCCGGCCTCGTTGCCCAGAGAGAGGATCGTGACGCACGGGTAGTTGCGGGTCCGGTAGTACATGTTGAGGATTCTGTCCCTGTGCTGAGGCAGCCAGTCAGGATTGTTGCCGAGGGTTTTCTCAAGATTATAACCCATCCCGTGGGACTCGATATTGGCCTCGTCATAGACATAGAATCCGTACTCGTCGCAAAGTTCGTAGAAGAGCCGAGGCAAAGGATAGTGGCTGGTGCGGATGGCGTTGATGTTGTGTTTTTTCATCAGCCTGAGGTCGGTGAGCATGTCTTCCTCGGTGATGTAATGACCGGTGAACTGATTGTGTTCGTGGATGTTGACTCCCTTGAACTTGACCGGCATGCCATTGACGAGGAAGCGGTCGCCGACAATTTCCAGACGGCGGAAACCGACATTGGCCTTGGCGTATTTTCCTTCGACACAGAGAAGCAGGGTGTATAGCTCCGGTGTCTCGGCAGACCATCTTCTCACATCCTTGATGGCTGATTGCCACTGCTTTACGCCTTGTACCGTTTCCGTCGCTCCTTTAGCCGTCTCGTTGCCATTGGCATCCAGAAGAGTCCAGCTGACATTGATCGGCTTCGATGAATTGACGCTCAAGCGGAAGTCCCCGGTGCTGAGGTCATCGGCCAGCGTTGAGACCACATTCCAGTCAAAATCCTCCGGAACGGCGGCCGGCTCCCTTGACAGATAGACATCCCGCTCGATTCCGCTGATGCGCCAGAAATCCTGGCATTCAAGGTAACTGCCCGTGCTCCATCTGGTTACAACCATCCTGAGATCCGCTTCCCTGCCGCTTTCCACATAAGGGGTTACATCATAGCGGACCAAATCCTTAGAGTCCTCGCTGTAACCGACAAATTTCCCGTTGACAAACACATACGCGCCGCCTTTCACTCCGCAGAGATTCAGGTAGCAATTCTCCCCTCTTCCAAACTCAGGCGTGAATTTCCTTGAATATACCCCCGTGGGAATCCTGTCCGGAAGCTGTGGCGGCTGCGGGTTCCTCGGGCGGAACTCGTACGGGTGGTTCACATAGACGGCGGTCCCGAATCCCTGAACCTCCCAGTTGCCGGGAACCTTGATGGCCGTGGGAGCCTTGTCCGGATCCGCCAGCATATCCTGCACGGAATCGTAATAGCGAAAATCCCAGACTCCGTTCAATGAAGAATAGTTCGGGCTCTGTTCCATGTCTTTTGACACAGCGTCTTTCGCCGAGTCGAAAAACACCGTCTCGTGACGGCGAGTCACAGCACCTCCCTTCGAAACAACTTTCTGGTCAAGATGTTCGGTGAAGTCCACGGCCAGCCCCTCCGGGGCGGACTCCCGGGCTTCCGTTTCCGGAAAGACCGCCGGCCTCCGCGAAAATGCGGTCTGGCCGGTCAGGCAGATGGCCATCGCGGCCAATGTGATAGATTTCAATTTCATATCCTTTGTCTATAATGTTGCCGAGTGATGAAGATAGGGATTCTTTTTGACTATTTCAAATTCTATGGTGTGACATCCGTCCTTTTGCCTGTGGCGGAGACCGCCATGAGCCTGTAGGACGGATTCCATCCGCCTGGAACGCTGAAGACCGCCTTGGAGGACGGGGCGAGCTTGCCTTCGGAGGCGAAGACCAGACCGCCGTCGGCGTCCCTCACCTCAAAGACAACCACATTCTTCCAGTCCGTCAGGGTGACGGTTCCCGAAGAACTGACCGACACAGAGCCGGGAATCACCTCCGGCCTCGTCTTGAACAGACCCTTGTTGTTGTCCGTGATGTACTCTATAGGGGCGTCCGGCGTAGGAAGTCCCAGCGCCTCGACCCTTTGGCGGATCTCCTCGATCCGGCTTTCCGTCACTGTCATCCTGCCCGAGCCGTAGTCGTCAATCGACGCGTCCACGGGAGTGAGGAATCCCCATTTGGTGAAGAAGTCCAGCAGATTGTGTCCCGAGGCCTTGGAGCAGGTGAGGACGAACTCCGTCTGCTGCTCCCCGGCGGTTCCGAGGTCAGGGGAAGTCCTGACATATTCAAAGACATCGGGGTAGAACCCTCCTTTGTCCTCCCGCAGCTCGGGTGTCTGCCCCAGAACCTCTCCGAAGTAGAGCTGGAGCTGCCAGAAAGGGACGAGCTTGCAGAACACGTCGCCTTCTGTGGAATGAGGTGCGCCAGCGGCCAGAATGTCCCTCCAGGCTTTGGCGTAGCGGTTCGGCAGTCCCTCTCCCATGTCCTCGGTCTGAAGCCTTGAAGGCTGCCTGAAGATTGTGGTCTGGACATATTCGGACATTATGTTGTTCGTCACTTCCGTGGTGCCCAGCCACTTGAGTCCCGGACGGGTCTGGTTGCAGTGGCCGACCTCGTGGGCGGGTCCCCAGCAGGAGCCGGTTGTAAGACTCAGGACATCGCACAGCTGCGGCAGGGTGGAGTCATTGTAGGCCGTATAGTAGCTTGTGGCGTACATGTAGGAGGTGTAGATCACGATGAACCTCATCCTGTTCGGGAATGTCCTGCCGTAGCGGTACAGCCCCATCAGCTCCTGCTCCGCCCTGACGAACGAGTCGAACACGCGGACAAGGGCGGCCCCGTCCGGGGTGTGGGCGCGGAAGCGGGAGGTGGGAAAGGTGAGGTGTGAATATTCCCCCACAACATCAAAGAAAGAATATTCCGCCGCTCCCAGAAGCCTCTGCCAGTCTGTGTCCTTGTGCCTTCGCAGGTCAAAGAGTCCGTTGACCCTGCCTCCCGCGAAATGCACCTTGACGGGATTGGCTGTCAGATAGTCGTCGCTTTGAAACACAACGTAGAGAAGTCCCTTGTCCATGGATTTGAACTGGTTCACTCCGTCGCTCAACGGAAAGGAGCGTCCGTGGAAGCCATCCCCGCCGGGTCTGTCCAGATTCTGGACGTAGACCGAGGCCTGACGGTTTCCTAGTCCATCGACGAGTACTACCATATCCTCGCCGCCGGGCGAGAAGATACCAGTGGCTCCGTCCATGAAACTGTAGGGTGAGATCTTGAGATCCCGCGCGACGACTTCCGGATAGGGATAGGCGGAATATTCCTGAACCCTGAATTCCGTAGGATAGCGGCCCGCCTTCATGTAGGCTGCCATATTCCTGAAAAACTCCGAGCCGCAGGAGCGTATGTCCTCGTCCGTGGCCCCCGGCCTCAACGCTGAGCAGACCCTGTCGGTGAACAGGGACAGGGGGTCGAACTTGTCCGGGTTGACCTTGTAGAACTCCATCTCGGAGCAGGAGGCGAATCCCTGTCCGTCCCCGGCTCCGGACCACACCGTGAACCGGATGCTCTCCACGTCTTTCAGTGTGGTCCGGAAGTCCACTTTGGACGGATGCCCCGAACCCTTGAAGTCATATTTCCCCACGGCGGACCATTCCTTGCCCCGGATCTTGTAGTGGATTTCCGTCTCCCTGAAGTTGCCGTTGGAGCCGGATTTCCGGGGATGGTAGACAAGGTAGTCGATGTCCGTTCCCTTGGAGAAGCTGTAGGTCAGGGTGACCGGGAAGTAACCTCCCGCCGAGTTGTCCCAGGAGGAGTGGTAGAGGGTCTCGTAACTTCCGTCGAATGATTTCTCGATGTTCTCACCCTGCTGCCACGAGGAGGCGGTTCCGGACTGCACCTTGACCCTGATGTCATCCTTGATGTCCGGCTTGCCGACCGGAACATATTCCCCCTCCGGAACAAGAGGAGGAACTTCCGGTCCGTCAGGAGACTCCTTCTCCCCGCAGGAGAGCGGGAAGAGGAGGCAAACCATGTACACTATGATACGGAGCGCTTTCATTCCGCCTCCGGATCAACGACCTTCACCTGCCACAGCCGGAACTCGGACATCGTGAAGAACACCTCGCCTGAGTTGACGGCGTTCACGACCATCCTGATGTGGTCGAAAGGCTGTGTGACAGGCAGGTTCGGCGATGTGTAGGCATCGGTTGCCGTAACAGGCAGACCGTCCTCGTCCTTCGTGAACTTCTTGACGAGTGTCCAGTCCGAGCCGCCTGTGCTGACCAGGATGTCGAAGTCCGTCGGTTTCTGCCGTCCGTTGTTTCTCGGAGCGTACCAGAATTTCCAGTGTCCCTCGGTCAAGGCCTCCGGAAGCCGGATCTGGAGCCAGTGCGGCCCCGGGATTGCCACGCTCCACGCCGTGTGGAAGAACGTGGCGGTGTTCCCGTCGATCAGATTGGCGATGGGACCCTCGCTCGGCTCCTGGGCGTTCGTGCCGAGATGCTCGGCCTTGAGGATGATGCGTGTGGCCTGCTCTGTCACGGGAGCCTTGCCCGACCTTGCGGTCACGGTCTGGGTCTTTCCGCCGTTGTCCGTCCTGCTGAACGGCTGGATGGTGAAGCGGTAGTCGCCGAACCTTGCCCTGGTGTCAGGAATCAGGATGGAGTCACAGCTGGAAAGCCGGACCTCGTCTATCCCCAGCAGATGGTCGTGGTAGGACACTTTCACATAGTGGACACTCTTGTCGGCGGGGAGGGTCCAGAAGAGGGCGATCCCGCCGGGACGCTCCTCCGAACGGACATCCTTGATCGGGGACGGGACCGTTCCCTTGTCGTCATCCTTGCAGCCGACGGCGAGCAGCGGAAGCAGGAAAAGCAGATTGAATATTCTGTATGGTCTCATATATCTTTGTTGTTTACGATGTTTTCATCAATATCCCGGATTCTGCACAAGATTCAGATTCTTGTTCACATCGCTCAGAGGAATCGGGAGAAGGTACTGGGTCGGTGACTCGAACTTCCGCTCGAACATGATGGTGCTGACGGTGGCGAAACTGTTGATGTCCCTGGCCTCTATGTTGAATCCCTCAGCCTTCACGCTGAAGTACTTCTCAGCCATCTTCCATCTCCTGAGATCCCAGAAATTGTGGTTTTCGAGGTAGAATTCGATCTGCCTCTCCTGACGGACGATGTCCCTGAGGAGGGACTGATCCAGGGTCTTCCCCGCGATGGTCTCCCACGACTCCTCCACGGAAGGGATTCCGGCCCTTTCCCTGACCTTGTTCAGGTAGGTCTTTGCCATGGCGAGGTCTCCGGTCTCGACGCAGGCCTCGGCGTAGCCGAGATAGAGTTCGGCAACCCTCATAAGCGGCCACGGATAGTCAATAGGGGCTTTGAGAAAGGTCGCGACTGCATAGCCTGGATTAACGCCCTTTTTGTTGAGATAGCCCGAAGGTGAGTAGTTGTTGGTCCTTAGTCCGCCGTAGTCCCTGGAGCAGTTGCCTCCAAGGACGAAGTCGCAGACAAGCTTGCCTCTGTCCGTCCCGGAATGCCTCTTGTAGGACGGGTCGTTGGCGTACGCTCCGTTGGAGGCCGCCGAGAGAATCTCGTAGTAACCACCCTGGAACGCCACCCAGGCGTAGAAGCGCGGCTCCCTGTCCAGATTGAGCCTGATGGTCTGGGCGCCCACCTCGGCCTCGGAGGCATGATCCTCATCGACGGTCACGACATCGTACATGCTCGACGGGGAGAACAGGCTCTTGTCCTCGCTCAGAGGAAGTCCGTTCTTGGTGTAGAACCGCTTCACCATCGCGAGGGTCGGAGCGACCCCGTTCCAAGCCGAGCCGCTGCTGTAAGGCGTGGATTTGTTCTGGAGGCCGTAGTATCCTTCGCCGCGGGAGTCCGCCCAGATGATCTCCTCGTTGAGCGGCTCCAATATGTTGTAGCGGAGCCTGTGCTGCACAGGATCTGCCGGCTCAAGGTTCCCGTTGAAGAAGCTGTCGTTCATGTAAAGCTTGTGGCCGGCCTCCTCCGCGACCCTGATGGCCTCGGCGAAAGCCTCCTTCGCCCTCTGCCATTTCGCAGGATCGTACTGTAAAGGCATCAGCGTTGTCCCGTCCTTGCCCTTGAAATCAGAGTAGAACTCGGAATTGCCGTTGAACAGAGGTGAGGCCGCGGTAAGCAGCATCCTGGCCTTCAGGGCTTTGGCGACCACGCTTGTCGCAAGTCCGTAGTACAGCGCAGGACGCTTGGCAGGGAGACCCGCCGCCGCTTCGTCCAGTTTGTCGCAAATGAAATCGACGCACTGGTCGTACGGTGTCCTGGCCTTGTAGTCCGAGGCCACGGTCAGGATACTCGGCTCCTCGTCGATGATGATGATCGGGCCGTAGCACCTTGAAAGCAGGAAATGATAGTAGCCGATGAGGAAGGTCGCCTGCGCCTTGTAGTCCGCGAGTGTGCCTGCGGGAAGATTAGGAACCTTGTCCACATTGTTGAGGAATATGTAAGTCTGCCTCAAGCCCTGGAACAGGGTGTTCCAGTACGATATGACAGGCGAGGAGGCGGTGAAGTTGCCTTTCGGGAACGAGGCGAATGTCTCGTGCTCGAAAGCGGTGATCACCTCGTCTCCCGTCATGAAATCCAGAGAGGTAGGCCCCTCGCGCGGATTCGGGAGGTAGCTGTAGCAGGAATACAGATACCGTTCGGCGGCCCTGACATCCTCGAACGCATCCTCGGCCTTCTCCTTCTCGTCGGGAACAATGTCCAGAAAGTCGCAGGAGACAACGCCAGCACAAAGGCAGGCAAGAAAGACTATTTTACTGAATGTTTTCATCGCTGTTATCATTTAAATGTCACTTGCAGACCAAGATTGAATGTCCTCTGGGTAGGGTATTGCATGCCTGCCCCTCCTCCCATCTCCGGATCCCAATGCTTGAACCTGGAGAAGGTCAGGACGTTGACGGCGTTGGCGTAGACTCTTACGTTGCGGATTCTCCAACCCACCTCCACGTTCTTCAGCTTGAGGAACGAAGCGTCCCTGAGCCAGAAGTCAGAAGCTCTGGAGTTGTGGTTGTTCTCGTACTTTGTAAGGCGCGGGTAGGCCGCCCTTATGTTCTGGTTGGTAGGACTCCAATGGTCATCAGCCACGAACTGAAGCACGTTCCTGTTGTACTGCGCTCCGAAAGGATGGAAGCCGGACATCATCAGCGATGTCCTCGCCGCCCCCTGAAGGAAGAACGAGAAGTCAACGTTCCTGTACGTCATCGTCGGCCCGAAACCATAGACAATCTCCGGGACGGTAGGGTACCCCATCGCCACCACGTCGTCCGTGGTGATCTTCCCGTCAAGCTTGCCGTTCTTGTCGGGCTGGTCGATGTACTTGATGTCACCCGGGGCTATCGCTATGTTGCCCAGAGTGGATTCCGGACTGCGGTCCAGATCCGCCTGGTCGATGTAGAGACCGTCGCTGATGAAACCGTAGATCGTGTTGACCGGATGTCCGATCCTGGAGTTCGCCGGACGCGTGCCGGGGGCTTCGTCATATTCAAGAACCTTGTTGCGCGCGTAGGTGAACGTGCCGAGGAACTGCACGTAGAAGTCCTTGGAGAAAGACTTGCCGAACTCGGCGGAGATGTCGAATCCGTAGTTCTTAACCTTGGCGAGGTTGCCGTAGATGACGGTGTTTGCCGTTCCGAGATAGTTGGGAATCGACAGTTTCTGCTGGAATATGTTGCTCCGGATCTCCCTGAAAGCCTCCATTGTGAGGCTGAGCGACCCGAACAGCTCCATCTCGACCCCTGCGTTCACCTTCCGTCCGATCTCCCAGGTGATGTCATTGTTCTGGAAGCGGTTGTAGGTAGGACCCCGGAGGCTTTGGGTCTGTCCTGTACCATAGCCGGTAGTGAACCACGGTGAGGCCTCAAGGTTCACATCCGCCAGATAGATGAACCGCGTCCCACCGATCTGGTCGTTGCCGACAAGTCCGTAAGAGCCTCTGAGCTTGAGTCTTGAGATGACCGGCTTGACAGGAGCCCAGAACTTTTCCGAGCTGACGTTCCAGCCCAGGGCGACTGAAGGGAAAAATCCGTACCTGTGGCCTTTGGCGAAGTTCTCGGAGCCGTTGTAGCCGGCGTTGAACTCGAGCAGGTAACGGTGGTCATAGTCATAGGAGAGCCTGGCAGCGTAGCCGACCTTTCTCCTCGGCAGCGAACTGATGAGGTCTCCGCCGCTGTTGAACGACAGTTCGTCCATGTTGAACAGGAGCATCGCGCTGGCCGAGTGCTTTCCGAAGGTTCTGTTCCAGTCCAAGAAGGTCTGGAAATATATCCGGTGGTCTCCCTCCATTATTCTGTTGGTGGAGAGCACCGGCTTGCCCGGTGTGCCGATCGGCGTCACTTTCAGGTCATAGGTTCCGTCAGGGTTGACAGTGTAGCCTTCAAGGGAGTAACGGTTGACGCCCTGCGAACGGTTCGTGGTGGTCTTGCTCCAGTTTTTGAACGAGAGCATCGCCTTGAACCTCAATCCTTTGGTCAGCACGTCGAGTTTCTGCTCGAAGTCAAGGTTGGCGATGACCGTGCTCGCGAAACTGGTGCCGTAGCCTCTGGTGGCCTGCGCCAACGGGTTCGTCGCCCCCTGGTCGTTGCCGCCGCTGAACGCTCCCCACTTTATCCATTTCTCCTCTCCCGCAGGGAAGTAGACAGGGAAGTCCACCGGATTGCAGTCCATTATGGAGGAGTAGATCCTGTTCATCTGTCCGGCGGGACTCGTGTCATTGTTGTTGATTGCCGGAGCGGTGATGTCATTGACCTGCGCGTTGAGGTGAAGCGAGATTGTGGAACTCTTGGACATGTGAAAGTCGATGTTGTTCTGGAAGGCGTACTTCATCACGTTGATTCCGTTGCTGAACGAGAAGAAGTCCTTGCTCCTGTCGCGGAGCATACCCGTCTCGTGATTCACGGTCAGGTTCATGAAGTAGGTGATCTTGCCGGTTCCGCCGCGGATGTTGAAGTTGACCTTCTGGTTGAAGGCGTGGTTGCGGAAGATCTCGTCGTACCAGTTCACGTCCGGGTAGACGTAAGGGTTGAGCCTCTTCCTTGTGCCTTCAATCCTCTCCTTGGAGAAGAGCACGTCGCCTGTACCCTGGTTTGTCACGGCCTCGTTGAAGAGTTCCATGTACCTGGCTCCGTCAACGAATTTCGGCAGCCTGGTAGGGGTCGTGACGTTGGTCTCGATCCTGAATCCGATGATCGGCCTGTCAAGGTCGCGCCCGCTCTTGGTCGTGATGATCATCACACCGTTGGCCCCTCTTGTGCCGTACATCGCCGTGGCCGTCGCGTCCTTGAGGATGGAAAAGCCCTCGATGATCTCCGGGTCGATGGCGTTGAGGTCTCCTGCCGAGATCTCCACTCCGTCAAGGATGATCAGAGGTGACGTGACTCCGCTGATGGTGGAGATTCCCCTGATGTAGAAGTCAGACCCGTTCTGTCCCGGCATTCCGCTTCTCTGGAAGGAGACCACTCCGGCGAGTCTTCCCGCGAACGCCGTGGAGAGGTTGGCGGAAGGAACGATCAGGGACTCCGGCCGCACCAGCTGCACGGCTCCCACGACGCTCTCTTTTTTCTGTCCCACTCCGAACGCGGTGACAACCACGTCTTCGAGAACCTCTGAATCAGGCTCAAGGAGAATCCTGATGTTGTCCCGGTTTCCGACATTCAAAGACTGGGAACGGTAGCCAAGCGATGTGACGGTGATGACCGCCCCGGACGGGACATCGATGGTGAACATTCCGTCAAGGTCGGTGATCTCCCCGCCCTGACGGCCGCGCACCTGGACCGCCGCCCCGATCACGGGTTCGTTCGTGACGGCGTCCAGAACGGTTCCCGACAGGATTCGGGTCTTCGGTTGCTGCTGTTGCGTCGCCGAGCCACCGGAGTGCGCCACCGCCGCCTTGAGGCCTATCGAGGATAACAAGAGTATAGCGAGGGCAATACCACCCCCCCCTATGCTCTTGACAATCATTGTTTTAAACATAATGAAATCAGTTTGTAAATGGTTTGTGAAACTTCTGTGCGACTCATGGTGTTCTCATTTCACGGTACCAGGTCCCTGGCCGGCCACCTTTGGCCATCCCGGATTCTGATAGACCACCGATGTCTCAAGATCCGTCTTGTCACCCGAGGCTGTCTGACGGAACACGCTCTGTGGAAGCGGATTGAGATAGTGGGCAGGTGTGAAGTTATAGCCTCCGAAGACTGAATTGTTCACCTTGGAGATCTGGTAAGGCCTGATGTAAGGCCCGCTGACCACCTTGTCAGACATATTCCCCGTTCCTCCGTCCACATCAACAATCACAAGGTCTTCCCCGCTTTGGCTCAAAAGCTTGCCTTCGTAGGAAGAACCCCAGTAGAGCATTCCCTCAATCTGGTAATCCTTCACCTGGTCGAGAGCCCTCCAGCGCTTGAGGTCGGCCATGCGCATCCCTTCGCCTATCAGCTCGTTCCTGCGCTCGCGGCGGATGTTGTAGAGTGTGGCGTCCACCATCCTTCCCTGCGAGTACGCCCCGAAGTCTCCCATCGCCTCCTTTGCCACATCTGTGGCGGCGATGGTGACGTTGTAGTCAGGGTTGACCTTCGCCCTCGTCCTGAGCGCGCGCCAGTACCTGTCCGCCGTGGCGTCGATGTTTCCGTTCTTCTCGTAGCAGGCCTCGATGTAGTTCAGCAGAGCCTCAGCCCCCCTGAACACCACGCTGGCGGTGGTTCCCTTCTGATGCTGGTTCTCCATGTAACTGTTGTAGTGCTTTCCCTTCTTCAGGGCGAACCCGGTCACATTGCGGGTCTCGTTGTTCCCTTTGACAATCCACGTCGGATCGAAGCGGTTGGCGGATCCGTCGGCGTTGTAGACATCGGCGTCCCCGTCCTTCTTTGTGAATATCCTGATTCTGGAATCCCTGCCCGTAAGGGTGGCCTTCACGCTCTCCTTCTCCCAGTCAGGGTTGTAGCCCGAGCCCGAAGCATAGACCGGAAGTCCGTTCTCCATCAGGAACGAGTTGACCAGACCACGTGTCCAGCCTGTGCCGCCTCCGTTGCGCATCAGCTGCATCTGGATGTTGTGCGTCACACCCTGTGCCTCGTTGTATTCCCTCCACATCAGCACTTCAGGGTAGTTCTCAAGGCTGTAGTCGCAGAACATCACGTAGTACGGATTCAGCGTCTTGAACGACACGTCCATCCCCTCTTCGGTGTCGGTGTTCTCCGTCAGTTTCCCGACAATCTCTTCCCCGACAGCCTTGGCCGAGACCATCGCCTCTGTCAGGAAATAACTGATTTCGGAGTCGATGTTCAGACCGCTGGCATCCTCGGTCTTGCCCGGCCAGCCCTGACCGCCAGGGACGAATGCGGTGCCTTTGTGGTGCTTGAGCCAGGTTCCTTCGTAAAGAGCCACCCGCGAGCGGAGCAGATGGGCCACGGATTTGCCGACCCTTGTCTTACCCGCCGGAGAAGTCTCCAGGAGCATCTGTGCTGCCTTGTCCAGGTCGGACAGGATGAAACGCGCCACCTTGTGTCTCGGCTGCCTTTTGGACGCCTCCACCAGAACTTCCTCCTGATCAGGAAGGGCGGTCTCGACAATCGGACAGTCGCCTATGTTCTGAAGCATGTTGAAATAGGCGTAGGCGCGGATCAGGTAGATTTCCCCGATGTAATGCCGGATGTTGGCGGCGGAACCCTGGATCTCTCCCGCCTCGTGTTTAGGCAGCACCTGCTCCAGAAAATAGTTGCAGTGCCTTATCTGAGAGAAGTTCCACACTCCCGAGGTGGCCGACACCCTCCACTCTCCGGGAACCCAGAAAGAGGAGTAATCAACGGCGGCCTGGTTATCCGTCCCGTTGTCGCTGCCGAAGGTGCTTATTCCATAGGAACCAGGTCCGATGGAAGTGAATGCGTACAGGTTGATTGAATATGCCGCCAGATCCGCCTCTGCCTTGAAATAGGACGAAGGAGTCACGGAACTCTGGGGCTGCTTGTCCAGAAAATCATCGCACCCGGCGACACTGAAAAGAGCTGCCAGAGACATGAATATGTAGATAATCTTTTTCATGATCTTAACTGAATTAGAAAGTTATGTCAAGTCCGACAGAGAATGTCTTGGACAGAGGGTAGGTCTTGCCGAATCCCCAGCCTCCGATTCCGACAAGTTCAGGGTCGGCTGTTTCCGTGAACTTGGTGAGCGTGAACAGATTCTCCCCTGAAGCGAAGAAGCGTAGCCTTTCGACAAAGAACTTTCTTGTCAGGCTCTGAGGAAGGGTGTAGCCCAGCGTCAGGTTCTTCAGTCGCGCGTAGGCCGCGTTCTGAAGGTAGCGGGTCTGGGTGTTGTTGTTCCTGCCTCCTCCCCAGTTGGCCTTAGGGTAGTAGCTGTCAAGATTCTGCCCGAGAGGGTTTGAAGCGTCGGCGCGAAAATAGTCCAGATGCTGCTTCAGTCCGAGAGCCTGCCATTTGCCTATGCCCGAGGCTCCCCAGAACGGGGCCTCTCCGCCCGGCCAGTAGTCCCTCTTGAGAGTTCCCTGAAGGAATACCTTCAGATCCAAGCCCCGCCATTCGGCCGTGAGATTGAGGCCGAAATTGAAACGAGGTGTCGAATTACCGATTATCTTGAGGTCGCCCGGATCGCCGGCCGTACCCTGGCCCCTGTCCACAACCCCGTCTCCGTTGATGTCGGCGTACATGATGTCTCCAGCTGACCAGTTGCTCCCGAGACGGCTCTGGTCGGCCTTGGCAAGATGGGCGTTCATCTCCTGGTCGGTCTTGGCTATTCCGACCGTGGTGAATCCCCAGATGTCGCCAAGTCTCGCCCCCGGATAGTAGTTGTTCAGGTTCTTGGACTCATTAGGGTACTTGTCAATCACCACGATGTTGTCGCTCAAGGTGAGGACAATCCCGTAGTTGAAGTCTCTGATGTAGTCCCTCCATCCGATCTGAAGATCCCAGCCTTTGGAGGTCATGTCCAGATTGTTGACTTTAGGCACTCCTGTGCCGAGGATGTCAGGCAGTTCCGGAGCCGGTCCAACCATGTCGTAGGTCGAACGCTGGAAGTAGCCGAAACTACCTGTCAGACGGTCGGAGAAGAGTCCCCAGTCAAGACCGACCTCCCAGGTACGGCTTTTTTCCCAAGTCAACAGAGAGGAGACAAGACCCGGCTCGCTGGAGATGTTCGGCTTCTGTCCGCCGACGAGCCACCCTCCAGCCTTGGCGCTGTAGCCTATGGTAGGATAGAACGGGTACCAGTTGTCCGTGTTCTGGTTGCCGAGTTTTCCCCACGACGCCCTCAGTTTCAAGATGTTCACCGCATCCGAGTACGGTTCCATGAACGGTTCTCTGGCGATGTTCCAGCCCGCCGAGAAAGACGGGAACCAGTTCCACCTCTTTTCCTTCGTGAAGCGGGAGCTGCCGTCGTAGCGCAGATTGGCCTCGAACAGGTAGCGTCCTTTGAAATCGTAGTTGAGCCTTCCGAAGAATCCGGCGGTTGACCAGCTGTTGTAGGCCCCTCCGACCTTCGGGTCGGTGGAGGTCGTGTTGAGGGTAGGAAGGCCGGACAGAATGCCGTTCTGCTGGGCTGAAAAGTCTCTTTCGTTCAGCAACTCGCTCTGGAAACCGGCCATCAGGGTGACATTGTGGCCTCCTGACGAGCGGGCATATTCAGCCCACACATTAGGATTGAAGTAGTTGTTTTTCTCGTTGTACTCATAGACTGACGAGTTGGCGTTGTTCGTGACGTACGGGTTGCCGTCCACGTCGTAGCCGTAGGTGGTGAGCCAGTCCTTGTGGAAGTTGGAGTTGTTGATCCTGTAGTTCAGTTCCACATTGACAGTCAGGCCGTCAAGAGGTTTCACCCTCAGGGAAACCTGCTGGGCCAAGACATCGTTCTGCTCCTTGTGCTTTCCTCCGTCCTTCAGCTCGCTGATGAAGGATTCCGGCACCCAGTGTCCGTTCGGATCCTTGGTCGGGACAATCGGCCAGTACCGCATCACGTTGTGGTAGAAGACCTGGTCGTCAATCCACGAAGGAGACACATAGTCTGTACGCCCGAAGCGTACCTGGTAGCCCAGTTCCGCCCAGGATGCCAGCGCGGTTGTGATCTTTCCCGAAACCGAATAGCGCTGTATGTTGTCGTCGCCGTGCCTGAGGGCTCCGTCGCGGTCAAGCATGTAGGCGGAGAAGTAGTATCTGGTCTTCCCCGAGCCGCCGCTCACGCTGAGGTTGTGCTCCTGCGAGAAACTGCTGCCGAAATGTTCCTTAAGCCAGTCCGTGTTTCCCACAGGCAGGATGTCGGTGACATCCCACACTTCCCACCTGTTGGATGCGTTGGCGAACATCTTAGGGCTTTTCGGATCACTCTGGGCGTTCTTGATCTTGTTCAGATGAGACTCCTGGAACCACCTTCCGCTTCCTGAATTGACACTCGCCTCGTTCATGTACAGCGCCCAGGTGTAGGAGTCCATCATTTCGGGCATATTCAAAGGAGAGTTGAAGCGGAAGCTGTTGCTGTAGTTCACCGTGGCCCTGCCGTCAGCCCCGCTCTTGGTCGTGACGAGGATGACTCCGCCAGCCGCTCTCGAACCGTAGATGGATGAAGCGGAAGCGTCCTTGAGAACGGAGATGCTGGCCACGTCGTGTGGATTCAGGGTGTTGAGGTCGCCCTCGATTCCGTCAATGAGGACCAGCGGACGTACCGAAGATCCGGCTCCGATGGTGCCGGTGCCTCGGATGTTGAAGCTTTTTGGTGAGTTGAGCGCTCCTCCCAGACTTCCTGTGGAAAAGTTCATTCCCGGAACAGTCCCCTGAAGCGCGTCCACCACAGAGTTGACCGGCCTGGCCGAAATCTCCTTGGCGTCCACGGTGGAGACGGCGCCGGTCAGGTTCACTTTCTTCTGGGTTCCGAACGCCACGACCACAACCTCGTCAAGGTACTCAAGGTTGTCCTCCAGTACTATGCGCAGATCTCCGCCGGTCCAGGCCACCTCTTTGGTCGTGTAACCCTGGATGGAAACCCGGAGCACCGCTCCAGGCCCCACATTGTCCAAAGTGAAAACGCCAGAGGCGTCGGTCATCGTTCCCCGGACAGTCCCGGAGACCAGAACATAGGCTCCGACCACAGTCTCGCCTCTGGTGTCCACCACGACACCCCGGCAAACGCCCTGCTGTCCCGAGACGGCGGCCGCGCCGGATTCGGATGCGGCAATGCCTCTCCCTGCCAGGCCGGCGCCCAACAGGCAAAGGATGGTTAAAATCAATTTCTTAAACATGATAATTAAGTTGTATAAAAGTTGTTTAAATGGTTTGTGAAACTTCTGTGCGACTCCTCAGGACTTGCCGGAGATGTCGCGGTAGAACTGGATGCGGTCGAAACGTCCACCCTCCTCGTGGTGTGAGGCGTCAAGACGACCTCGGAACTCGTCCAGAGAGCGGAATTTGTGGGCTGCCATCCAGTCTGAAAGGCGGCCGGTCATCCTGGAGATGGCCTCAGGGCCTTCCTTGTAGAGAACAGAGCAGATTTCGGCAGCCGTGGCTCCGGCAAGGAGGATCTTGACAAGGGCGTCCCCGTCCAGGACCCCGCCCGAGGCCAGAATCGCTGATGACGGGGCCTTGGCCGAGGCAAGACCGACCCAAATCGCTGATGACGGGGCCTTGGCCGAGGCAAGACCGACCCAACGCAGGACATCATGGATCTCCTTTCCGTCGCTCAATGGGTCGGCGCTCCTGAACGAAAGGGTGTCCGTGTCGATGTCCACAGGACACATCTTGTTGAACAGAACCACGGCGGCGGCACCCTCAAACGTCAGTCTCCGGACAAGCGGGATCACGTTGGTGAACGTGTGGCCGATCTTGACAATGACCGGAATCTCGATCCGGTGCTTCACGGCCTTGAACATCTCCACGTGCATCCTTTCCAGGTCCCCGTCCACATAGACGGGGTCACTCTCCAGCCTCATCACGTTCAGTTCGACCGCATCGGCTCCCGCCTCCTCGAACCTCCCGGCGTAGGACACCCAGGCTCCGGCGGTCGCGCAGCACACGCTGGCGATGACCGGAATCGAGCAGAGGGCCTTCGTCCTGCGGATGATGTCGCAATACTCGTCAAGCCGACGCTCCATCTGGTAGTACCGCAGGTAGTCATAGCCTTCAGTGTGGAAGGAGTGGTCATACCGGTCGATCTCGGCGAGGATCTCCTCCTCGAAGATGGACTTGATCACAACCGCGCCCGCACCCGCCCTTTCATATTCAAGACACCTTTCCGGCCGCGAGGTAAGTGAGCAGCTGCCCACTATCACGGGGCTGCGCAGCAGCAGTCCCCCGAATGATGTAGTCATGTTGTTCATGTTGTTCATGTTGTTCTCCGTTGCTATTTATCCCATCCCCGATTCTGGGTGATGTTAGGATTTATCAGCATGGCATTCTTTGAGATAGGATTCAGGAAACACTTGTCGTTGTCGCTCCAGACACGCCCAGGGTCATTCAAGGCTTTCTTGTAAGGCCGGACATAGGTCTTACCTTCATAGCCCTTGCAGACACCCACGTTTTGGGGACACCGGACTCGGTGTCTGTTTGGTCAGAAGCCGCATAAGCCACTCCTCCCGCAATCAGAGCAAGGAGCAGCCTGGAGGCCGGAAAAGTCGACGTGAAAGGGAAGGCCGGCAGAATTGCCAATGCCGCACCGGACCAGTGATGGTCAGGGAATATTACGGCACAGTCTGCACCCGCTGCTGGAGCCAGCATCAAAACTGTTGAATATGTTCATGGCATCAATCGGTTTTTATGTTAAACTTCAGTTTGTATGTAAGTGGGACGCTTCTGAAAGGATGTCACCTTGTCGAAAGAATCCTCGGTCTGCCAGTCATATCATCCGCAATGATATCAATAATTATTCTAATTTGCAAATATATTCCCCTCCGCACAGAACAATTTGATTCATTGTGCGTTGCGCAAACGATTTTGTTCAAAAAAGAAAAAAAGACATGAAGTTCTCTGTCCTGATCCGCCAGCATATCCTGCACGAAATAGGTTTGCACTAATGATTGCCACTTTTTTTATTTGCCTTATTATGGTTTGCAAGCCTAAGTAAAGCTGTTGGCGCTGGTCTTGGTCACGGCGGGGGCATTATCCGCAAAGAATGCCAATCATTTACAAACCACGGACACGATAAAACGCCACCAACGGTATTCAATCCACTATCACTGTGGCCTCCCAGCATTACCAGAGCCATTCCTGCGTGCCTGCGGTTTGCACAGGGTTTGCACAAGGCTCAAAAAAATCAAAACAACAGAGACGTTATATAATGTTCAGGGTGATTCTATGTATTCAATTTTATCGATTGATGCAATTTTAACGCTTACTTATTTTTTCAACATTACTAAAGTGCACAAAACTTCAATTATCATCATTCCAAAGTGCACAAAACACAAGAAACATCAATTCTTAAATAAATCATCAAGCGTCACAACACTCTGGACTTCACTTGAATATTCATTGGTCGCAAGTCCGTCTGACGCGATCATCGTGAGATGCAAGGCGGCGTTGGTTTTCACCGTGTCGCGGAAATCCTCCATCCGTTCAAACATCTCTTGAAGATATTTTCCGGTCACGACGTAGGGCCTGTTGGAAAATTTTGCCTCGCAGACATTTATCACTTGGTCCCGGCGTTCTATAAGGATGTCGATCTGATGCCCTTTTATTCCCTTTTCACTGTCCCCTTTCTTGTACCAGGAGCAGACATTGCTAAGGATGCCACGGATGCCCAAGGCTTCCTTGATTTGAGGAATATGACTGAGGCTGAGCTGTTCAAAAGCATATCCTGACCAAGCCCGTCTCGCCGGATCGTCAATAGAGTTCGACCAGAAGTTTCCCCTCGTATTGCCCCGTGACAAAGAAGTCAAACCTATCCTGAAACAGGTTTTTTACCAGATAGGTTTTCCCGACCCGTCTTCTGCCATACACCGCAACCAATTCAGCCTTACCTGATTGATAGCATTCTTCGAGCAGTTTGATCTCCTCTTCCCTTCCTATGATCTCATTTGCCATATTCATTATCGCTTTGCGACAAAGGTAAAAAAATCGAGTTACCGCACAAGAATAAATTTTATTGTCTTGCGACAAGTGCTGATTTCAGGCGGTTATCGCAAAGGTATAATGTAAAAATATTCCTACGATAGACAGTTCCGGGCAATACATAACCGTGTTTATCGGCTATGAGCACGATCAGAGGAGCATAAACAGGCAATATCGCTCTTGTCAGGGGCAAAAACACATACAACGGTGGCATTTTCCGTATATAATGCCACCGTCATGATCAACAAGGTCTCTCGGGCGACATTTTTGAGCGATTTCATTGCCGAAGAGGGTCAAGAGGCGCTCTTCGGTGACATTTCGGGGCGGAAACGTTCCCCGGGAGGTATGCTCACATATTCAAACCTGTCCCGTTTTGGTAAAATTCGGCAAAATGACTATTTTTGGTTTTTATTGAAATCAGCTTCATTACTATGGGTAATATGACACTGAAACAACTTCTTTTGACGGCGGCGATGTTCATTTGCTTGCCTTTCGCGGCTTTCGGGGCGCAGAAAATCTGGTCGCTTTCCTCTCCGGACGGGAGGATTGTCACGGAGATCTCAACGGGGGACGGCCTTAGATATTCAATAAGCCGGGATGCGGTGGCGCTTCTGACACCATCAGAGATCTCGATGACATTTGAGGACGGGACGGTCTTCGGAGGAGCGGACAAGGTTCGCAGGAGCAGGAAAGGGAGCCACGATGTGAAGGGCATCCCGGCGATGAATTACAAGAAGGCGACCGTGGATGACGTTTACAATTTCCTGACGCTGGAGTTCAAGGGGTACAATGTGGAGTTCAGGGCGTTCGACAACGGGGTGGCATACAGGTTCATCTCGACAGCGAAGTCCGGGGAGTTCACTGTGACTGACGAGCTTACGGAATTCAACTTCGCCGAGGACTGGACGGCGTGGGTGCCTTACGTCAAGAGCGACGACGGAAAGACATTCAAGCAGCAGTTCGTCAACTCGTTCGAGAACACCTACGAGCATATTCATTTGTCCCGGATGAATCCCGCGAAGCTGGCGTTCCTGCCGATGACGGTGGACGCTGCCGATGGGGTTAAGATTGTCATCACCGAGTCAGATCTGTCCGGTTATCCGGGAATGTTCCTCAACGGGCAGGGCAGCAAAGGGTTGAAGAGCGTGCGCGCGCCTTATCCTATCGGACTTCGCCCGAACGGAGTGTACGTCTATCAGGATATGGACTACGCCGACTACATCGCCAAGGTCGAGGCCGGACAGAAGTTCCCGTGGAAGGTCATCGGGATCGCTCAGGACGCCAAGTCGCTGATGGAGATGGATCTGGTCTGGCAGCTTGCCACTCCGGCGGACGAGAACACTGACTGGAGCTGGGTAAAACCTGGGAAGGTGGCCTGGGACTGGTGGAACGACTGGAATCTTTACGGAGTCGATTTCCGGGCTGGAATCAACACGGAGACCTACAAGTACTACATCGACTTCGCTGCCGCGCACGGCATCGAGTACATCATTATGGACGAGGGTTGGGCGCAGAGAGCGAAGGCGAACCTGTTCTTGATCAACCCGGACATCAATCTTGAGGAACTCGTCTCCTACGCCAACGGCAAGAATGTCGGCATCATCCTCTGGGCCAGCTACAACAGCATCGTGAAGAACCCGGAGAAGGCGATGAGCCACTACGCCAAGATGGGCTTCAAGGGATTCAAGATCGATTTCATCAACAGGGACGACCAGCAGGCCGTGAAGTTCTGCGAAAGGATGGCGAGGATCGCCGCCGAGAACCATCTGCTGATTGATTTCCACGGGGTTTACAAGCCGGCGGGAATCCAGAGGACTTACCCGAATGTACTTAATTTCGAGGGAGTCGCCGGACTGGAGCAGTTGAAATGGAGTCCGGAAGGCTACGACGAGGTCACCTACGATGTGACGATTCCTTTCGTCAGGATGGTGGCCGGCCCGATGGATTACACCCAAGGGGCGATGCGCAACGCAATAAGGAAGAACTACCACCCTATCGGATCCGAGGCGATGAGCCAGGGTACCCGCTGCCGTCAGCTCGCGGAATATGCCGTCTTCGAGGCGCCGCTGACAATGCTCTGCGACTCGCCGTCCAACTATATGGCCGAACCGGAGTGCACGGAGTTCATCGCAGGCTTCCCTACCGTCTGGGATGAGACAGTTCCGATTTGCGGAGAGATCGGTGAATATGTCGCCGTGGCCCGCCGCAGCGGAGACATCTGGTACATCGGGGCGCTGACGAATTGGGATGCGCGCGACCTTACCCTTGACCTGAACTTCATCGGAGACGGGAATATGACCGTATTCCAGGACGGAATCAACGCCGACAGGGCAGCCAGAGACTATAAGAAAACTTCCGCGAAGATCCCGGCGGACGGGATCGTGAAAATCCATCTTGCTCCTGGCGGAGGCTGGGTGGCAAGAATCACCCGCTAAGCGACACAAAAATATTCACGCCATCGCGGCGGCATATTTTTTAACGCTTGAAAAAGAAGTTTTTGGTTTATGAGAAGAATATTATTGTTAGTGACCGCTGTCATCACTGTTTTGGCGCTGTCCGGAATCAAGGCGGAGGCCAAGAGTGAGAAAGCCAGCGTGATGTCGTTCAACATCCGGATCCAGTTCCCGGCGGACACCGGAAAGTACAATTGGGAAAGCAGGAAGGCCGGATGCGTCAAGGCCGTCAGAAAATACCGTCCAGACGTGCTTGGCCTTCAGGAAGTGACATCAGGACAAAAGTCCTACATGATGAACGAGTTGAAAGAATACATCATGATTGACGGCAACGCCAAGCCGGGAACCGTCAACCATGATTCGGATTTCGGTTTCAACCCGGTTTTCTTCCTTGCAGACAGGTTCGAGTTGCTGGACTACGGCTCATTCTGGCTGAACGAGGATCAGACTCCGGAGAAAAAGGGATGGGATGCTGAATATGTCAGGAGCGCGAACTGGGTCAAACTACGCTTCCGGAAGTCTGGACAGATAATATTCTTTTTCAACACCCATTTTGACAACACCGGTGAGAAGGCACGGCATGAAAGTGCCGTCCTGATGGTGGAAAAGATCAAGGAGATCGCCGGGGACAATGCGGTCGTGTTCATGACCGGTGACCTCAACACCACCAGCGAGGACAAGGCTCTCAAGCCGCTGGCCACCTATTTGAAAGAATCCGGGAAAACCGTGAAAAAGGCGGACAAAACCCCTTCTTTCAATGATTTCGGCCGAAACGGAGCCAGACTTCAAATGATAGACCACATCTTCTACCGCAACGCCGAGGCGCGGACTTTCAACGTCATTGATGAGCAGAAATTCGGTGTCAAATACATTTCCGACCACTATCCGGTGATCTCGGAATTTGTCATCGAACTTCCAAAAAACTAAGAAGTAGTCTTATCGATGCCTCTTGACTGAAAGAAACAATAGAACCATAAGAATCTACGAATATGGAATCCCAGCTCAAGCAAAAGGAACTGTACAAGGAAAGCATTCTGAATCAAGTGAATGAGATCCGCGCGTCTTCCGATGACATCGGATGTCCACACTGCGGGCAACCGGTAAGGAAAAGCTGGGAATGGTGCCCGTCCTGCGGGCATTCGCTTGTGGACTGGTGCACGTTCTGCGGGGCGGACATTCCTCGCGGAGAGGATGAATGTCCGGAGTGCGGGATGAGCAGAAGCGGGGTCGTCTGCCCGAAATGCGGAACCAGAAATGCCGGCGGTTTCTGCCGGAAATGCAACGAGCCGTTGACGCTGGCGGCGAAGAAGGAACAGGAAAGGGCATTGAAGGATCCACAGTTTGTCAAGGCGGCGGAACTGGCGGTACAGGCGGCGGAGTTGTTGGCGAGGATTGAGGCTGAGGAGCAAGAGGTTACGGAATCAGAGATCAAGGAGATTGAGTTGCCGGAGGATGTGTTGAGGCTCAAGGAACTGTTGGGAAAGACTACGCTTCGACAGAGCGGGTCGGTTGCTGATCCCGTCGAAGCACCGGCCCTTCGACAAGCTCAGGGACCGGACGGAAAGCAAACCCAGCCACTGGACGGAAAACAACAACAGGCACAACGACCGAAGAGCAAGGCCGAGCTGCGGGCTGAATATTCAAAAATCCAGGAGGAACTGAACAAGGCTCTGGAAGGAATGCTTCCGCCGGTGGGTTCCACTCCGCAAGAGCAACGGAACTATTTCTCGGCCAGAAAACTGCCTGTGGAGAAGGTCATCCTGACAAAGGGCAGAGAAGCTTGGGTCTGCAATTTCTGCGGATGCTGGCACAACTGCCCGAGCGAGTGCTGCGAACCGTGGCACGGCGGGAAATGGGTCTATGAATATAAGGAAGAGAAGATACTGGATTTCAAATAGAAACACAAGGTCAGCATAGGATAACAGCTTACAATAAAAAGAATTATGGCAGGAACCATAGCAGACAGCGGCACAGCCGTAGCGGACATCACCGCGACAAGCGCGTGCAGAACCGAATCTGATTCTGAATATTCAGGAACCGTGACCGCAAAGGCAACTTTCACTTGCGGGACAACCGGCACAGCGGCCGCAAATGGAACGGCGGACGATGCGGCCAAGATCCAGGCAAAAGAAGAGATCACCCTCAGAGGCAACCGTTACAGTGTTGACAGACTGATCGGCAACGGAGGCGAGGCCGAGGTCTATGTGGTCAGTTCGGCGAAGGGAAACTTCGCCCTGAAACTGTACCGCCGGGGCAATGGCGTGAGCAAGGATATTCTTAAAAGATTGGAGCGGCTGAAAGGGAAGGCGGCGATCGTGGATATTCTTGAAAGCGGGACGGTCAGGATCGATGCCACCGACAGAGGCTACGTCCTGATGCCGTTGTGCAAGGATGGCTCCGTGGCGGGCTACGATCTCAGGAAAGACGCTGCCGCCATCCTCCAGATCACTGCGATGACCGCCAGAAACCTCAGCGAGCTGCACAAGGTCGGGCTGCTGCACAAGGATGTCAAGCCAGAAAACATACTCTACACAGACAAGGCATCGGGTCTGGTCGTGCTTTCAGATTTCGGGATCGCGGACGTTCTCGGGGACGACGGAAGCGTCAACACTCCGCAGTCCAGGACCGTGATCTATGCCGCGCCGGAACTCTACGCCAACACAACCCGCATCGGAGATGTCACCTATGCCATAATGACGGCGGCCTCGGACTACTATGCCCTCGGAATGTCGGTCCTCTCCATGTGGATGGGAGACAGCGAGTTCCGAAAGAAGGAGCCGGAGTTGGTGAAGCTCAAGATCCAAGGCAAGCTGCCAGTGCCGGACGATATGCCGGAGCCTCTGCGGACAATAACCCGAGGGCTTCTTATCGGCAAGCCGGAAAACCGCTGGAGTTACGAGGAAATCCGCAGAACACTTGAGGGCGAGAATATTCCCGTGGTGGAAGACGCCGAGATTCTGCGCATTGTCTTCGATTCAGGTAAGAACAAGATCGCGCACACGGCCAAGGAGCTGGCTCAGTTCATGATGGAGGATCAGGCTCTCGGAACGGCCTACCTGTACAAAGGCAAGATCAGCGGCTGGATAAGCAGGGTGATGCCGGAGATGGAGGTGAAGCTGAACGACATCGTGGAGAGGATCTACCCGAAGAACCAGTTGGCCGGTCTCTATGCCGCCGCCCTCGCTCTTGACCCGCAGCTGCCGTTCTACAACCGAAAAGGAAATGTCTGCGTGAATGTCAACAAACTCCTCAACGGCGACGGCGGTTTCGGTTCAAGTCTGGGCGACAGAAGCAACCCTGTCTATCTCTACAGCGAGGTGCGTCTTGGGAAAAAGGAGACTGACGGCATATATTCAAGAACCTGCGCCGCCCTGAAAGACAGCTTCTGCTACGCCAAGAGCGTGATAGTCTGGGGAATATACGACCGGAAATATTTCCGCACCCTGCAAGGCAAGAAGACCGGCAAGGAGGAAAAATTCACCGAGGTGGACTGCTACAACATCACGGACGTGGTGAGATTCTGCTCTGAATATAGGGTTGTGGCGGATGAGGACAAGCAGTTCCTCTGCTCGCTCGGGTTCGCCGAGATGGTCAGGGTCTTTTCCGAGAAAGACGCTGACAGATTGATTCAGGTGCGCAAGGGCATCAAGGATTACGAGATGCTGTACAGACTGGTCATCCAGACCATCAACCCGGCGGCGGACATCAGCCTGATCACAGATCCGAAAGATCCTAACTACGCGATGGACGGGGAATCGATCGGGCTGCTCGTCAACGTCGCCTTCTGCGCCTTCCGCTGCGTCTTCGACAGCGAGAGGGACAAGATGTACAAGGGATGGTACTCCGACATCAACCCTTATTCGGGAATATGTCCGGCCTCTTTGGCCGACCTGCTGCTCAAGTCGTTCCAAGGCGACTACAAGGATTCTTACCTGCACAAGTTCTTCCTCAGCAAAGGGGACAGGTTCGCGGCGCAGGACAAATGGGTCGCTTACTGCACGGACTACGACAGTGCGGACAACGTTGGGAAATCCGGTCCCTACAACGAGGACATCGCCATGATGAAGGCCGCGGAGGGCCTTGCGGACGGAGCGCAGTTCTATTTCCCGGCTTCCGGAGAGACCGTTTACTATCTTGACGATCTGAAGAAGATCAAGAAAGACGAGATCTGTGAGGCTCTTGACTTCTACGCCCTGGATGCCTGGCTTGCCGTCAAGTTGCAAGAAAACCCAAAGAGGGATCTGAGCAAGCGGCTCACCTACGAGAGGTTCACGGTCAAGTACCTGAAACTCATAGGAAAATACGACAAGGATGATGAGAATTTCAAGCGTTACAACGAGGCCACGACTGCTGTCGGATGGCATCAATTACCACCACCGGTTTTACTTCTTGGACTGCTGGAGAAGATCGCGGCGGTGGCGCTGTGGCTCATCCCATGTCTTGCGATGCTGTTCATGCTCGTCATCGGAGCGATTGACTATCCGGTCCTGGACAATGTCGGCAAATCAGTCTATTGGGTCTGGGGAGGAGGAATAGCATTCCCGCTGCTGCTGAACCTATTCTTCTACAACAGGAGTTACGACAGAAACCTGTTCACTTACATATTCAGATTCATCATCCTGACCGTAGCGGTGTATTTCCTCTGCAAATGGTTCCTCGGGAAGTACATCATTTATGTGACCATCGCGGCCGTGGTCGCGGCGATCGTGTGGTTCGCCAAACAGATGTTCTCGCGTGACGAGGGAGCGTCCGAACTTAGGAAGATGTGGAATCCTGACGAGGACCAGACGATTCTGGAGCCCCTTCACTATGCGTTCAATCCCTCGGAGGACAAATTTGTCTCCTCGTTGTTCGCCAACGAGAAGTTCTTCCGGTCAAAGTACCTTAAAAGCCTGCTGCACAAGCTGAAGCATTTGGTTCTGGCTGCGATGACGACCTTCCTGCTGCTCTTCCCTGTCGCGGTCATTCCTCGGATCAGCGACACGGAGAAAATCACGGAGAATCATCCGAAAATCGGTAACACAATCAACAAGATAACAGAAAAGGTTCATGAAAACGTGTCAGAAGTGCGGAAAGACGAACAGAAATGAGGCTTCGTACTGCAAATGGTGCGGGGAGAGGCTGGTTGCAGCGGTCGCTGCGGTTGCTGAGCCTGTCGAAGCAATCGAAGCGTCAAGGGCGGCCGGCTCATCAGGAGCGGTCACTTCGGCAGGCTCAGTGACCGGGGACGGAATGATCGCGAAGGATTGCGTCAAGGAACCCCTCGCAAATTTCACCAAGCGCTGCGAGCAGACCGCCGAGTTCCGCAAGCGGACAGGCAGCGATGTAAGGCCAGGGCTTGACTGCATCATCACCGGAGAGACCGGCACCGGCAAGACCTATCTGGCCGGAAAACTTGCCGGGATCCTCTACCACAACAAGATCACGGAGAACCTCCGGCCTAAGACCGTGGACGCGGCCGACTGGAACGAGTTCAATTCCAAACTGGACGAGAATCTCACCAAAATCAAGACCGGAGCGCTGGTGGTCACGAATTGCCAGAATCTGGTGAGCGCCCAAGGCGGATCCTCACAGCTGGACAAACTCTTCGCAAGGATGAAGGTTGATGTGAATATGCCGGTGGTGATCCTGTGCGGCCTTGAGGACGGCTTCGGAACGTTCATTAGAGCGAATAGCAACGCATTGTCACTCTTTGAGTTCCGCTTCAGCATCGCCCCGTTCAAGGACAGCGACCTCAAGACTCTGTGCGTGTCTCTGATCAAGGAGAAATTCCGCACACCTATCAGCTCCGATGCCGAGAGGAAACTCGGACTGGTCTTCAAGAAGATGTTCAGGGACGGGTGTACAAAGGAGAACGGAATCCTGGCCGGAAAGATCGCCGAGGAAAGCGCGTTCAATATGTTCAGCCGTGGTGGCTCCCAAATCGAGGAGGCCGACATTCCGGGAGAGCCGTTCGAGGAGCTCACCGAGGAGCAGATTATGGACAAGATCAACGCCTTCACAGGTCTGACGGAGGTCAAGCAGGAGATCCGCTCCATCATCGACAACATCAAGAGGCAGAAAAGGGACAACCCCGGCAAGCCTGTGCAGCTGAAAAGCCATTTCGTCTTCACCGGCAACCCAGGCACGGGAAAGACCACGATAGCAAGGCTGTTCGCCGACATCCTGGGCAGCCTTCAGGTGCTCCCGAGCGGCCATCTGGTCGAGGTGACACGCAAGGATTTTGTCTCGCAGTATGTCGGAGACACTGCCCTCAAGACCGAACAGGTCATCAACAAGGCAATGGGCGGAATCCTGTTCATCGATGAGGCCTACACCCTCAAGCAAGGAGACAACGACAAGGTTGGCCAGGAAGCCATAGACACCCTGCTGCCGTACCTTGAGAACAGGGCCGGAGACTTCGTCTGCATAATCGCCGGCTACACCAAGGAGATGACGATGTTCCTGCGCTCCAACTCCGGACTCGACTCCAGATTCAAGAAGAAGATCGAGTTCAAGGACTACAACGGCATGGAACTCACCGAGATATTCCTGAATATGGTGAAAAAGAAGGGGTTGTCCCTGACGGACGAGGCCTCAGGCAAGGTCGGAAAATATTTCGAGCGGATGTACCTGAGCCGCACCGACACCTTCGGCAACGCCCGCGAGGTGCGCAACACCTTCGACCGCTGCTTCGAGCGGCTCTGCACCAGAACGGCGGGTCTGAGTGATGATGAATATGCCCTCTCGGGCAAAGTCCTAACCTGGGAGGACATCGCCGGGCCGGACGGCACGAAGGAGATCTCGGTGGAAAGCGTGATGAAGGAGCTGGACTCTTTCGTCGGAATGGAGTCCGTCAAGAAAGCCCTGAGGGATCTTGCGGAGGAGATGCGTTTCCAGCAGCGCCGGATGGAGTTCGGAGGCAAGGCTTCGATCCGTCCTGTGAACATCATCCTCACCGGAAACCCCGGAACTGGAAAGACATCCGTGGCCAGAGTGCTCGGCAAGCTGTTCAAGGCTATGGGAATATGCTCCACAGACCGTGTCATCGAGAAGAGCCGCAAGGACATCGTAAGCACCTACGCCAACGAGTCGGACAAGAACATGGACAAGGCTGTGAACGAGGCTATGGGCGGGGTTCTGTTCATCGACGAGGCCTACGCCCTTGCTCCGTTCGACGACACCGGCCATTGCTCTGATTCCGAGGGGATCAAGGCTCTGGAACGGCTTATGGTCCGGATGGAGAACGACCGGGGCAAGTTCGTGGTGGTCTGCGCCGGCTACAAGGACAAGATGCGGAACCTGATGAGAGCCAACGAAGGGTTCGCCAGCCGGTTCACGCACAGGATAAACATCGACGACTACACGCCGGAGGAACTGACGGAGATCTTCCGCCGGATGGCCGAAGGGCAGGGCTACTCCTTTGCAGGAGGCACACTGGACAAAGCCCTCAAGGCGTTCCGGAAGCTCTCGGCGGAAAAGTCGGGGAAGGATTTCGGCAATGCCCGTGAGGCAAGGAATATGCTCGACAGCTTGCTGGGGAACATCGGAACAAGGGTCAACGCGCTTCCTGACAGCCAGGTCGGCAAGGAAACCTTCTTCACCATCCTTCCGGAGGACATTCCGTTCGAAGAGCCGAAAGTGGCTTCCGAGGAGGAGTGCCTCGCGGAACTGGATTCACTGATCGGATTGGAAAGCGTCAAGAACGAGATCCGTTCAATGCTCAACGAGATGAGGCAGAAGAAGATGGACAGCGAGCTTTCCGGCAGGGACTTCACCGCTATCGTTCCTGACCACTATCTGTTCCTCGGCAATCCGGGAACCGGCAAGACCACTGTCGCAAGGCTGATGGGAAGGATCCTGTACTCTCTCGGAGTGATCGCGAGACCGGATGTGATCGAGGTGTCGAGGGCGGACATGGTGGCTCCGTACCAAGGCCAGACCGCTCCGAAGACACGGGAGACGATCGACAGGGCGATGGGAGGGATCCTGTTCATCGACGAGGCATATTCATTGATCCAAGGCGACAACGACGAGTTCGGCAACGAGAGCGTGACCGAGCTGCTGAAACTGCTGGAGGACCGCAAGGGCAGGTTCGTGTGCATCGCCGCCGGCTACACGAGGGAGATGGGCCGGTTCCTGGATTCCAATTCCGGCCTCAAGTCCCGCTTCACCAAGACCATCACATTCGAGGACTACAATCCCGAGGAACTGATGGACATATTCTGTCTTTATTGCCGCAAGGAAGGATATTCCATTGAGCCTGAGGCCGAAACTATTCTGAAAGACCGCTTCATAGATATGTATGACAACCGCGCGTTCGACTTCGGCAACGGGCGGGATGTAAGGAATATGTTCGGAAAAGTCAAGTCAGCGGTGGCCGGCCGAGCATATTCAAAAATGAAGGAACTCGTAGCTGAAGGCGCTGACAGACAGGTCGCTTACGAGGGTTCCAAACCAAAGACAATAACAAAGGAGGATCTGCTATGAAATGTCCGTTCTGCCAAGGTGTGATCGATGACGACAGCCGTTACTGTGATCTCTGCGGGAAGCATCTGATGTTCTGCCCGGAGTGCCGGCAGCCCAAGAAAGGAACTTCCTGCCCTCGGTGCGGGGAGTTGCTTATCAGCGCCGAAGAGTTTTTTGCGGAGCATAATCAAGGTAACGCTTCGGGACAGGCGGCTGCGCCAAAGCCTATGTCATCACCATCTGGCCAATCAGAATCAGCCTCGATGTCAAAGCCAACGGGTCGGTCTGGATATATTGAGCCTAAGCCCTTGGAAAAAATTGATTTCAACCAGATATTCGATGCCCTGCTGACCTTGAAGGGGGAAGATATGACACTCTATGTCAAAGAAGGTGGGTTCGGCAGGAGCGAAGGGATATTCCCGGAACTCGGAAGTTGTAAATTTGTCTCCGGGCATCACGGAAAGATCGCTTTTATGGATGGCGAGTGGAAGATCTGCGACCTGGGTTCGACCAACGGCACGGCCATAGACGGGGTGAGGTTGGAGAAAGACAAATGGTACACCCTCCGAAAGGGTCAAAAACTTAAGATAGCCACATTAAAATTCACAGTTGAATAGCCTATGAAACTAAGAATCAGCTGCGTCTCGGATGTCGGACGCATAAGGGACAACAACGAGGATATGGCATCCGCTGGGATGTACCTGATCAGGGACAATTCTCTGAATATCGAAAAGGAAGTCACTGAAAATGAGACCTTCTGCCTACTTGTCTCGGACGGAATGGGTGGCCACGAGAGCGGTGAATATGCCAGCCAGTTCACTCTGGAGACCTTGCGGGCCTACCTGTTGGACAAATCTCTGGAGCATCACAACCCTATCTTTGAATTGAAACTGAAGATTGAGAACATAAGCGCCAATCTCAACGCCAAGGCCTGCGAGCGGCATCAAGGCAAGGCGATGGGCTGCACGTTGACTGGAATTGTCTGGATGCAGGGAAAGACTCTGCTCGTGAACATCGGTGACAGCCGGACGTACCGCCTGAGGGACGGAATGCTGAGGCAACTGACCTCAGACCAGACACTTCACGAAAGGGATATGGTTCCGCTTCCGGCCGGCAAGGCCTTGTACAACTGCATTGGAGCGGGCTGCGACACAGAGGCTTACATTCTGGACATCACCGACCGGCTGATGGAGTCGGACAGGATCCTTATCTGCTCTGACGGTCTTTCGGATATGCTGGAGGATGATGCGATCGAACGGCTGTTGGCATCCGGCTCCACGGAGGAAAGCTGCGCGGCCCTGATCGACGCCGCGAAACGGAACGGAGGCGTGGACAACGTCACGGCCATCGTGGCGGATGTCTCATAAGCAAGCACAAACACCAATAGGAAATACAATGTCCTCGCCTATTAATAGCAACCATCTTATGTTTGAATGCCAAAAGAGGACAATTATTTTACTCAATTGAAGAATATGGCAATAAGTTTGAAACCCAGAAAGACGGAATCCAACCTTTTCTGCTGCAGCAAATGGTGGGGCAACCCTGATCTGCCACCTCAGGCGGAGTACCCGATGATGAAGATCACGGAAGAGGATGGAACGGAGGGAGAATATCCCCTCACTTTCATCTGTCAGATCGATTGCGAGGACATCGCGCCTTTCGACAAGGAGGGGCTGCTGCCGCACGAGGGGATGCTCTATTTCTTTGCGGCGATCGATGAGTTCATCGGTTACGATTCCCCTGAGCATTTTCCGCTCGGTCGCTGGCCGAAAAAGGCGGTCAAGGTCAAGTACGCCAAGCAGATAAATATGGAGACCTTCAATTCGTGCATCCTTGTGGACGATGATGATCAGGAGCTCGCCGAGCCGGCTATGGCCATTGACTTCGCCGAGTGCGAGGACGATGCCGATGGCTTCAAGATTCTCGGCCGGCCGTACTTCGAGGAGATCCGCGAGGAGTTCCCTGACGCTGTCAACCTTCTCCAACTCGATGAGGATGACGATCTTGAGATGCGTTTCTACGACTCCGGCAACTTCAACATCCTGATTTCCGCTTCTGACCTCGGTTTCCAGAACTGGAGCCACGCCTTCGGATTTCTGCATTCGCTGTAATCCTAAGGCAAGTTATAGTGGAGGAGTTCAGAGGTATTCCCCTTCCCGAATTTTTCACGTTACAAAAATTGCGGGAAGGGGAATACCTCTGAACTTACTGAAGCGTACCACAAATTCAGCGAGTGAGGTTTGCGAATCTTTGGTAAATTTCAAACTGAGTGGTGAGGACATCTTCCGGGATGGAAAGTCCATCCTTGAATATTTCAAAGCAGCAGGTCTTGAAGGTCGGGGACCAGTTGCCGACGATCTCGCCGTCAAGGGCGATTACGGGCTGGAATATTCCGTTGTTGCTGTGGGCTTTGCGGGAATGCTCGGGCGGAAGGACGACATCACGGCTCTTGTAGCCGATGAGATATTCATCATACGGAGAGATCAGATGAACCGTTCCGGAGCGGAATCCTCTGGTGCGGCAGGATTCGTGAATATAGAACTCACGGCCTTTCCACGTTTCCTTAACGAGTTCGTCACCAATGATTTCGACAGCTTTCTGGCAGTCGCTGACATTCAGGCCGGACCACCAGAGGAAGTCCTCGAACGTGGCCGGAGAGTGGCTTCGGAAATATTTCCGCGCCAGCATTCCCAAAGCGTCCTCTCCCGAGATATTCAAAGAATTTCCAATCTTCTCACGCACAAGGGAATAGGTGCTTTTCATCGGGTGCAGGTCGCCGCTGCAAAGAAGTCCGGAAAGCTCCGCCAGACGGATGTGGTAGGACAGGCGGTGATCGTCCATCGTGATTCCCCTTTCGGCGAGCGCGGCGACAAAATCAGCCTTCCGGGCACTACGCTGCCGGAGCAATGTTTCCTCGAATATTCCTGAAATCAGCTCCTGCTCTTCCGCCGGGATGGAGATCTTGTTGGCGCTCATCCAGCCTCGAAGGCCGGACAAGGCTTTCGTCCGGCAAACGGACAGAATCCAGCCAAGATCCTCACCCGCAACCAGTTGCCAAGTGCAGCGAAGCAGATGTGTCCTGACAATCCGCCCCTCGTTGAACGCTTTCTCGAACGCCTTGAGAGACGGACTCTTGGTCCGCATCGCCACCGCCCAGCGGACCATCCGGTACTCCTGCCCCTGCATCGCCCCGAACCACGACACAACCTCCTCCGGTTTAGTGAACTGAGGACAAATCAACTGCTGGCTCAAAAGTCTTGCGGTGACTGGATTCATAGTTGTACGGTTTTGCTGCAAAGATAATCAATTCCGCCTTTTGTTTCTTTGCGGTCTGAAATGAAAGACGTAACTTTACCATATTCAAAAACATTAAAGACAATGCTCAAAAAAATCTTCACGGCGCTGACGGTCGCGCTGTTCTTTGGTTTGATGGCTTCGGCTCAGGAATACAAGGGGCCGGAACTGACACCGGAATTTGTGTGCGACCTTGGGAAATTGACTCCGGATAACGTCAAGGTCAAGGGAGCTACACAAGGGTTTGCTATCTGGGGAAAATACGGGTTTGTGTTTCACGACAAGGGGCAGTGTGTCGTCATTGACATGAAAAAGAACAAGTTCGTCTCCACTTTCATGTTGGAAGGAAACAAGTCGCACTGCAACAACGCATCCTTCGGAGTGGAAAAAGGATCGGAATTCCCGTTGCTTTACATCTCAGGATGCAAGGGAGACCACTGCTGCTATGTCACGGACATCACTTTGGACGGGGGCACGATTGTGCAGAAGCTTTTCCACACCGGAGAGGGCTACACAGGGTCGTTCGACTGGTTCATAGACAGAAAGAACAAGATCATCTACACCTATGGGTCAAGCGGCGAGATGCGGAAGCTGATAAAGATATTCAGACTTCCAACCTTGAAGGACTCTGATGAAAACGGTGAGGTACACCTTACGCAGGACGATGCGCTGGATGAATTCTATGTACCTGGCATAAAAATATACCAGGGCAGTGTTCTCAATGGGCATTACGCCTACCTTGGAGACGGCTACCCGCCTCACGACAGATTACTGCACGTTGTGGACATGAACACAAAGACTTTGGTCAAAACTGTCAACCTGAACGACCTGCATCATGAGCCGGAAGGCGTGGACGTCAAGGGCAAATGGCTCTACATGGTCCTGCACGTCAGCAGACAGCCACGCGACGGACAGATCTACAGGTTCAGGATCAAATAGAACACTACCCGACAAGCCCGGTAATGAAGATCACCGCGATGGTCACCGGAGCGACATACTTGATGAGGTAATAGACAACCGGAAACAACTTATTGTTAAACTTGATGGAACCGCCGTTCGTGAGTTCGTCACGGACGGCTTTCTTGTCCATCTTCCAGCCGACAAAGACCGAGAACAGGAAGGCTCCGAGCGTCATCAGGTAATTGGAGCACATTTTGTCACAGAAACTGAATATCCCGTCTCCCAGAATCTTCACATCCGACAGCGGTCCGAACGACAGTGAGCAGAGCACCCCGACAGCGAACGTGGCGAAGAAGAGCACGACTGATGCTTTGTGCCTCGAAACTCCCTTCTCCTCAACAAGATAGGCGACCCCGACCTCAAGGATGGAGATGGACGATGTGAGCGCGGCGACCAGAATGGTCAGAAAGAACAGGATCGCCACCAGACAACTCACAATCTGCCCGCCGGCACCCATCTTAGCGAATATGTAAGGAAGGGTCTCGAACACGAGTCCCGGTCCGGCTGACGGAGCGATTCCGGCGGCGAACACAGCCGGCATAATTGCGAATCCGGCCAGCATAGCGAAAATCAAATCAGACACGGCAGTGCCTGCACCTGAAACTATAAGATTCTCATTCTTACTGACGTATGATGAATATGTCAGCATAGTCCCCACGCCCAGAGACAACGAGAAGAAACTCTGTCCCAACGCCGCCGAAAATGCCCCTGGGGTCAGTTTTGAGAAATCCGGCTTGACAAGATACTTGACTCCCTCGCCGGCTCCAGGAAGTGTGACCGAATAGATGGCGATGGCGACAATCAGCACGAACAGGATCGGAATCGAGATGTTGCTGAACTTCTCAATTCCCTTTTTGACTCCCAGAAAGACAATCAAAGCGGTCAGTGACAGGAATATAAACAAACAGATTATCGGTCCCCAGACCGAAGAGGCGAACTCGCCGAACATCCCGGTGACGGCCTCGGCCTTGTCAAGCGTGAAGCTGAAAGTGGCGGATTTGACGAGATATTCAATGGCCCATCCGCCCACCACACTGTAGTAGGAAAGGATGATCAGCGGTGTGACGACCGTCAGAAGACCGAGCCATTTCCATTTGGAATGCGGAGCGAGGGCGTTCATCGCCCCGAACGTGCTGAGATGGGTTTTCCGGCCGATCACCGATTCCGAGAACAGGATCGGCAGGGAAAGGACGAAGGAGCACACTATGTAGATAAGTATGAAGGCCGCGCCTCCATATTCACCGACCATATAGGGGAATCTCCAGATGTTGCCGAGTCCGATGGCGGAGCCGGCGAAGGCCATAATCACGGCAGCTCGGCTGCCGAAGTTTTCTCTGTCTGACATATTCGTTAAGTTTGTTTATTTGCCCGGCCTGTGGGGGATGCCGGGTTGTCGTTTTATTTATGTGCTATTGACGCTTCGGTGCTTCGACAGGCTCAGTGACCGATCAAATGATCGCCGAGCCTGTCGAAGTGACCTGAAAGCGTCTTTTGTAAACTTTGAATTCGTAAGTGTAACCGGTTTCCGGATCCGTGGCGACCGGAGTGGCCGACTCCTCCTCCCAAATCGCCGGATCGATCACCGGGAAGAACGTGTCCGCATCCTCAATCTCTGTGTGAACGTGCGTAATGTAGAGCTTGTCCGCCGTAGGAAGAGCCTTGCGGTAGGTCTCGCCGCCACCCATTATGAATATTTTCCTTTCAACGTCCGCAGCATTCACTTCCTCGACACTTACCTTCTTCGCCGAAGTCTCAACACTCGCCTCACAACCTCCAACCGCCTTCTCCGCCAATGAATATGCCTCCTCAAGGCTCCGGGCCACAATCACGCCCTCCGGAACATCAGCCCAAGACCGTGTCGAGATAACGATATTCACCCTTTTAGGAAGCGGCCGGCCGATCGAAAGGAACGTCCTGAAACCCATCACCACGGGATTCCCGGTGGTAGTGCGTCTGAAATATTTCATATCCTCGGCAATATGCCAGAGCAGATCGTTGTCCTTCCCGATCGCCCCGTTGTCCGCAACCGCCGCTATGATACATTTTTCCATAAACCAAAACTGTTTTCGGCCGTAAAGTTACAGTTTTTTACCATATCCGCAAAACAGAAAATGAACAAGTTGCGGTCAAAGCGCATAACACTGACACTCTGTGAGACTTTAATTTATAAGCCCCAGAATCCGAAACCCTCGTGCGCGGAAATCCGATCTTCGCTCCCGAGGCGACCTCGACAGACCCTCCCGTGCGCAGAACAAGCCTTACTGCTCACGAGGTGACCTCGACAGGCCATCCCGTGCGCAGAACTGGCCTTCCTGCTCACGAGACCGATGAATATGACGGCCGGTGCGCCGGAAGGACGCTTTCACGCGCGGAAAACCATTCTAAGGGAAGGCAATCAATTGGTCGCTGAACTTGACTTTCCGGTCGCTGAGTTTGTCGAAGCGTTGGTCACTTCAACAGGATCAGTCCCTTATATGACTTGAAGCGACCGGAGGAATGTGTAAAGAATCTTTACACTTACTGTAAAGAATCTTTACACTTTTGCATATTCATAAAATAAGAATATCCCTGAATGACAATCACTTGAATCTTTTGGCATGGTAATGGATTGGCCAAATGACGGTTTTTGCGGATGGTCGTTTCGACAAACTCAACGATCTCCTGGAAGACAAGCTGGTGACAGTTATCGTAACCAACACATTGCACGTTGAATTTGTTGATTGTTGGTGAGATCGTTGAACCACGGTTGGTGAACATGCCGGACAAGGGCCGCTGAGCCTGTCGAAACGACTTTCGGTGAAGGTTAGTGAAAACCGTTATTAGTAAGCGTTTAAAAATAGGTTGGTAAAAAATTTGAGGCAATGAAATATTTCTTTAGGTTTTTGAAGAACAATCCGCTCTATGCGGTGATCAATGTGGTGGGGCTTGCGCTGTCACTGATGTTTGTGATACTGATCGGGGACTACACCTACCGGCAGTTCAGCATCGACAAATGGCACAGGAACCATGAGAGAATCTACGTGCTTGGCACAGAGAACGGGAACTCTCTTCTGTCGTGGCCGGATTGCGCCCATTCACTCAAGGACAGGTATCCTGAGGTTGAGGATGTCTGCTGCGTCTATATGCACAACGGAAAGATCAAGCACGAGGACAAAGTCTATGAGGAGTCCCAGGGGGACAACGCAGGCAACATAATGCTCGCGGACTCCAATTTCTTCAGATTCTTTGATTTCAAGATGATTGACGGAGACCGTGAGACCGCTCTGGACAGCCCTGAGAAATGCGTTGTCACAGAGTCTCTTGCCAAAGCCTTGTTCCCGGACGGCAACGCTCTCGGTCAGCCGCTTCAAATCGAAGGGACACGTTATGTCTTCGTAAGTGACGACAACGGCGACCCATACGACAGCTCGCTTGTTTACACTGTCTCAGGGGTCATCAAGGATTTGGACAAGACAGTGTTCCTGAACGAGACGGCGGTCATCGCCAATTTCGAACGCGCACCGCAGGTCCTCGGCTACAGACTCCGCAACGACCTGATGGCCAGCGGGCCGTTAGGCTCCACATTGTCATTCCTGATGCTGAGACCAGGGGCGAGCCTCGAAGATAAGATTGAAGACCTGACCTCCTACTGCATTGAGAGCATTCCGGTGTTCAATTTCTACGGCAACAGAAAGGCCGCCATCATCCCGCTTGACGACCTGATGTTCGCGCCACAAAATACTGGCGCGGGCCTTCAGACCGGCGACAAGAGCCTTTTAGGAATATTGCTGGCCGTTGTTCTGGCAATACTGATGTTCGCCGTCACCAACTACATAAACCTTACGGTCGCCAACACAGGCTTCAGGGCAAAGGAAATGGCCACCCGAAGGCTTCTCGGGAGTGATGGTTTGGGAATATCCTTGGAGCTGATCGGGGAATCCACATTGATGGTGTTCATCTCGTTCATCATCGGCGGGGCGTTGGCCCTGTTGCTTGAGGACAAGATGGCCGTTCTTTTCAAAGGAAAGATTGACATCCTCAAGGACATAAACTTCTCCACAGTCTCGGTCAGCCTTCTGTTCATTGTCCTGACAGGAATCATCTCAGGAATAATGCCGACCATCTCGCTGTCAAAGTACAAGCCTATCGATGTTGTCAAGGGTTCGTTCCGCTACCATTCCAAGATGGTGCTCAGCAGGATATTCATAATCCTCCAGAACGTGATCACGATGACGATGATGGCCGCGACGCTCACCATCCTGCTCCAGATGAGCCATCTGGTCAAAGCTCCGCTGGGCTACAACACGGAAAACATCTTCCGCGTCAGTTCCGACAACCCCGAGGTTATGCGGAACGCCTTGAAAAGTCAGCCTTTCGTCCAGGAAATAGGCTCGTTCTCAGGTACATCCCTTGACGGGAACTACCGTTCGATGAGCACCCGTAAAGACAAGGACAACAATAATCTTCTGGTCTATCTCACAACTTGGGACAAGGAGTTCATCGACATAATGGGCATCAATCTAGTCAAGGACAACCATCTTTCAGGCGATGTGAAATATATCAATGAAGAGCTCGCCGGAAAACTGAGCCTGGGGGATGGAGAATCAGAGGTGACATGGGGCGACGGAAGCGTGACGCAGGTCGCCGGCGTGTTCTCCAACTTTCACATGACAAACATCCTTGACCCTTATCAGCCGTTCATGATCACGGTCAAGGACACGGATGAGATCGAGGATCCTAACTTCATGGTCAAGACTGACGGCTCCCCTGATGCCAGGAAGAAGCTCTGTGACCTGATCAAAGAGGTTGACGGAACCACCGAGGATCTTGACTGGAAACTGCAAAGTGTTGATGACAACATCAAGGCCTCGTTGAATGAGGAAAAGAATACGATGAGGATCGTGAGCATATTCACAGGTGTCGCCGTCCTCATCTCCATTCTCGGCTTCATCGGGATGTCGCTGTTCTTCATCAGGCAGCGGAAAAAGGAGATCGGTGTGCGCCGCATTATGGGCAGCACAACGAACGAGGTTCTGTCCCTGCTCCTGACGAAGTTCTGCGCCCCGCTTCTGGTGTCGTTCATATTCGCCGTGCCGCTCTCGTGGTTCATTATGGACAAGTGGCTGGAAGGCTTCTCGTACCGGATCGGTCTGAGCCCGTGGATATTCATCGCCTCCGGAGCCGTGTCGCTCCTCATCGCCGTCGTCTCGATCTTCTTCCAGACCCTCCACGCCGCCCACTCCAACCCAGCCGACGCCATCCGCGCGGAATGATATCCTTAGGTCCATCTTACCGGCAACCTGCACCATAGCAAAAACAGGATTGGGGCACATAAAAGGTGTCAACCACTTGATTTTTGCAATACTATTATTATATTCGCAACATAGTTGCGGTTATTATTAAAAAATCCGCAACCCTACAGAACGAAAACAATTAATGCTATGTATAATAGAATATTTGATATAGATAGCCGTCTTGATGAAGGAATGTTCCTTTTCGGCGCTCGTCAGGTAGGGAAATCCACGCTTCTCAAAGAGAAGTTTAAGGATGCGGTGTATTTTGATTTGCTTGATTCGGATCTGCGAAAGCGCCTTCAACGCAAACCGGAACTATTCAAAGAGGCCCTTGACAAATACCCCGAAAAGACACTTGTGATAGTTGATGAGATTCAAAAAGTGCCGGATCTTTTGGACACGGTTCATAGTTTGATGGTCGAGAAAGGCCTCTATTTCATACTGAGCGGTTCAAGTGCCAGAAAACTGAAAAAGAGAGGAGCGAACACACTTGGTGGACGCGCCATCCCAGAAACCTTGTTTCCTCTTGTAAGTGCCGAAATTCCGGATTATGACCTTTCCCGAGCCATACAAAACGGAATGATTCCAAGGCATTATATGGTAAACAATGCAGAAAGGCGATTGAAAGGATATGTCGAAGTGTACCTCAAAGAAGAGATTCTTGAGGAGGCAGCCGTCAAAGACATCGGTATATTCGAAAGATTTATGGAGGTGGCGGCGATAAGCGACGGCGAGATCATCAACTATGAAAACATCGCGTCAGATTGTGGCGTGGCCGCGAACACCGTCAAGGCATACTTCCAAATACTATATGACACGCTCATAGGATATGAGATTCCAGCCTACCGGAAAGTGATCAAAAGAAAGTTGACGCAAGCCCCGAAGTTTTACTATTTCGATGTAGGAATAGTCAATTATCTGATGGGAAGGAATAATCTGAGAGCAGGCACTCCTGAATATGGCCACGCATTTGAACATCTTGTGATGCAGGAACTTATCGCATACTTGGGTTACAACGACAAGAAAAAGGATCTTTCATATTGGCACACATATTCAGACATTGAGGTAGATGCCATCCTCGGTGACGCCAAAGTGGCGATTGAGATAAAATCCACCGATGATGTTCAAACCAAGCACAAGACCGGACTCAACCGCTTTTCCGAAGAACATCCGGAAGCAAGGCTGATTCTGGTGTCCACCGACCGGCTCACACGAAAAACCGGGAATATCGAACTCATCTACGTGTGTGACTTCTTTAAGATGCTCTGGGCCGGTGAGATCTTTTAGATCGCAAAACCTTGACAGAAGCAAAAACAAAGTTAAATGCTCCTGTCAAGGTTAAATTACACTACGAAGGAAGCATTTTATGGAGAATATGCTCCCGTTGAATTTCGGTGTCCGAACTAAAGGAAGAATCAAAGCAAATACTTTGCTGAATCCCGCTTTTTGGGAGACTTTTAGCGTAAAATATTCTCTACGCAAAGAGATCGTCCATCACCACATGGGACTGCACTGCATCGGAGTACATATTCTCCTTCACGCCGTAGGAGGTGACCATTGTTATGAGAATGGACTTTCTGGTTCCGGTCTCACCCGATGGATTGTCACAAAAACACATGATGAAATGTCACAAAAACTACAAATGAAATACATCAAAAATTATAAATGGATTACAACAATAGTTCGTTAATTTTATAAGTTTTACGCCGCGGCGCGAACGCCGTAGAATAA